>Ga0099364_10000777_pt1 | contig 54187 bp, 55 predicted proteins | sample TergutTh196P3_FD_73070 | JGI IMG/M metagenome (GOLD analysis project Ga0099364, IMG submission 73070) | Microcerotermes parvus P3 segment gut microbial communities from Pointe-Noire, Republic of the Congo - Th196 P3 | ecosystem: Host-associated > Arthropoda: Insects > Digestive system > Gut ... | reverse complement strand
CAAAACCCGAAGCCCCCGCCGTTGGCAGGGGCTTCACTCTTTCTTGATGACGCTCACTCCTTCCGCATTCGTTGGACGTGCTGCGTGGCATCAACTCCTTTCCTATTCCCCTCCTTGGAGGGGTGGCGTCCGCAGACGCCGGGGTGGTTTCGCGGGTTACGGCGTCGCAATCTCTACGGTGTACGGGCGGCCGCCGCTGGCGATGCCTTCGATGAACGTCTTCGCCGTTTGGTCTTTTACAATCATCGTGCCTGGGGTGGTGCGCAGCCCGCTGTTGTTGAACATGTTGGTCGAATTCATAACATTGCTGAAGTCGGCGTTGCTCATGTCAAGGGTTTTGAGACTGCTTGTGTTGGAGAACATATTTTGCGTAGTGACCAATTTCGGAATGTCAAAGCTGCTCAGATCAAGGTAGGTGAGTTTGTTTGCGTTGATGAACATCTGGAACATATGTGTCACCTTCGAGGTCTTCCAGCCGCTCAAGTCAAGGCTTATGAGGCCTGTGCCGTAGAACATATCATCCATACGGGTCACGTTCGAGGTGTCGAAGCTGCTCAAATCAAGGCTTACGAGGGCGGCTGTGCTGGCGAACATTGACCGCATATCGGTCGCGTTGGAGGTGTCTAAACACGGTACGTCAATCGTTGTGGCATTGGTGAATCTTCCGAACAAACGGCTCACGTTCGTACCTGTCTTTACCGTGCCTTCGGCGCCGAGGAAGAGGTCGTACATCGGCTCGCCTTGTTCGTTGGTTTCGCCTACGGCAAGGATGTACCATGCCATGACCGAGTAGTCGCGCGCTTCCGAGACGTCCCAGGAATGTAGATAGATGGGGTTGGTTTCTAAGTTGGCGGGGATGTAGTTAACGACTGAGATGGTAAGCACTTGTCTTCTGAGGATGATGCTGTTTTCGCCGTTCGCGGGCCAGAAGTTGGTTGTTTCGTCGCCCGTAGTCCCTATCGCGCGCAGTATCCTGCTGTCGCCGCGTACAATCGGAGCCGGTTCGGGTTCGGGGGCGAAGACGGCCAGCAACTCGTCGGCTTCGTCGGAGGTTCCGGTGAAGCTGCCGATGTCGTCAATGTCAACGAACTCCGCTTCCGGCAGGATGACAAATTCCCAATCATCGCGGTCAGCTTTGAACTCAATGGCGTTGAGCAGCAGCGAGGTCGCTTCGCCGGCTTCGAGGGGCGCTCCCCAATAGTACCAGCCGTCCGCGTCGATGAACCAGCGGTCAGCGGGGTCGCCGTCCCAGTCAGCGATTGCGATGGGGGCCGCTCCGGTCAGGGTGGACTTGGCTTTGTGGGTCGCGAGGGCGTTCGTTTGGTCGGTGTAGTAAGCGGTTTCGGTTTTCGTTTCGTTTTCGGTGTAGTCGGGGAACTCGGGAACAGGTGCGTCCTCACGCAGAGGGTCAATGGCGTCGCCGGAGACGTCGGAGTAGAGCTTGGTGCTGTCTTTGAGGAAGGTGGGCATGAAGATTTTGCTTCCGCCGTAGGAGTAGGTGACTTCGCTGGGGTCGAGGTCGGTGGTCACGTTGAGACGAGCGCGAACGAAGAGAGGTTCGGTGCCGAAGTTTTCGGCGTAGACTTCGGCGGCGCCGGATTCGCGGTCGAAGTCGAAGTGCAAGCGGCCACCCGGGCCGGTTTGGGTTTCGCCACCTCCGTTTTGGGTGGTTCCGTCTGCGGTGCCTTTTGCGATTTGCGAAATTGCCGACCAGCCGTAGGTGCCGGCGATGACGATGGCGGCAGCCGTCGTGACGGCCAGCGCGGACGCGAACACGCGTCTGAGAGAGTGGTTTCTGGTTTTCATGGTTTTTGCTCCTTTCAAATTATTTTTTGTGGCCGCGATGCTGAGGATGGAATTTTGCTCGCTTTGGCTTTTCATGGTTCTTTCTCCTTTCGGATTATTTTGGGTCGCGATGCTGAGATTGGAAATTTGCTCGCTGAGGTGGGGTTGTGCGTTTTGACTTTTTTTGGTCTCCTTCATTGGGAGTACCTCCTTTTTAATTCGGGCCGTGGCCCTTGATGTTTTTAGCATAGCACAACCGAAATCAAAATGTGTGAAAGGTAACATATTCGTTACTATTTAGTACATTAGTTCGTATGAAAAATCGCCGTAACCGTTGCGGGAGTACGAACACGTCGATTCCTGCTCTATTTGTTCGGTTTTTGGGGTGGTAGAGGGGGGTGAGACGCAAGTGGTTGTTGACATTTGGGCGTGTGGTGTGGTATCGTAGCATTACGGCGTCTCGGATTTCGCGGCGGGGCGTATGAAGGGGAAAAGAGAGGTTAGCCGGGTGATACAGTACGAGGAATATAAGCAGAGGCTGGCGGCCCTGCTTCCGCGTTTGGAGGAGCTTGAGCGGGGGCTGGGGCTTGCGGCGGCGCGGGAGGAGCTGGCGGGGCTGAACGCGGAGACGATGGAGGACGGGTATTGGAACGACCTTGAGCGTTCGCAGGCGGCGCAGAAGAAGATACGGCAGCTTGAGAACGTCATCGGGCGTCACGCGGGGCTGTGCGCGGCGCGGGAGGATTTGTTCACCCTCTGCGAAATGGCGCTGGAGGAGGGCGACGGCTCGCTGCTGGAGGAAGTGGAGCGGGGCTACGCGGCGCTGGAGGAGAAAATTTCATCGGAGCGGCTGTCCACCCTGCTGACGGGGCGGTACGACGGCTCGGCGGCGATTATCTCCCTGCACGCCGGGGCGGGCGGCACGGAGGCGCAGGACTGGGTGCAGATGCTGACGCGGATGTACACGCGCTGGGCGGAGCGGCACGGCTTCGGCTGCAAGACGCTGGACTTTTTGGATGGGGACGAGGCAGGGCTGAAGAGCGCGTCGCTGCTGATAGAGGGCGACAACGCCTATGGGTTTATGAAGGGCGAGCATGGCGTCCACCGCCTTGTGCGCATCTCCCCGTTCGACGCGTCCGGCCGGCGGCACACGTCGTTCGCCGCGGTGGAGGTGCAGCCCGACATGGCGCTGGACGGCGAGGTGGAGATAAGGGACGAGGATTTGAAGATAGACACATTCCGTTCCGGCGGCGCGGGCGGCCAGCACGTCAACAAAACCGAGAGCGCCATCCGCATCCAGCACGTCCCCACGGGGATTGTGGTGGCCTGCCAAAACGAGCGCAGCCAGCATCAAAACCGCGACGTGGCGATGCGTATGCTGAAGGCGCGGCTGCTCAAGCTAAAGGAAGAGGCGTTTGAAAACGAGCTGGCGGGCATCAAGGGCGTGCAGCGCGCCATCGAGTGGGGCAGCCAGATACGCTCGTATGTGTTCATGCCGTATACGCTGGCGAAAGACCACCGCACCGGGTTTGAGGACGGCAACATCAGCGCCGTGATGGACGGCAGGCTGGACGGGTTTGTCTCGGCTTTCCTAACCAGCTCGGCGACGGGGCGGTGGGCGGCAAGCGGATCGTAAGGAATGAGAGGTGGCGGGGTTGGTGAGCTTCAGCGCGGCGGTAAAGGGCGAGCTGAGCCGTATTCCGGTCGGGCGCGGGTGCTGCGCGGGCGCGGAATGCTACGGCGTGCTTCTGCTGGGCAATACCTTCCGCGCCGGTGAGATACGGATTTTGACCTCCCACGCGGCCTTTGCCGAACGGCTGCCGTTGCTGTTCGAGGCGGCGTCCGGGGTTCGCCCCGCCCCGCCCCGTCCCCCGGAAAACAGGGGCAAATGGCTGTTTTCCCTCACCGATTGCGGTGAGATTGGCAAAATACGCGCCGCTTACGGCTACGGCGCGGGCGACGACACCGTCCTCCATCTGAACAACGCCGTGCTGGAGGACGAATGCTGTCTGGCGGCGTTTTGGCGCGGCGCGTTCTGCGCGGGCGGCACGGCGACCGACCCGGAGAAGAAATACCTGCTGGAGCTTGTCACCCCCCGCCGCGTTTTGGCGCGCGAGCTGCTTGCCCTGCTGCGCGAGAGCGGGCTTGACGCCGTGCCGGGGGAGCGGGGCGGCGTTCAGGTGCTGGCGCTGAAATCATCGGAGATGATTGAGGATTTTTTGGTCTTGATCGGCGCGCCGGTCGCCGCGATGACCGTTATGCAGGCGAAGCTGGAAAAGGGCATCCGCAACAGCGTCAACCGCCGCGTCAACTGCGACACCGCCAACCTTGACAAGACCATCGCCGCCTCCGAACGCTTGAAGGGGGTAATCGCGCAGTTGGAGCGCTCGGGGCGGATAGACAGGCTCCCCGAAGCGCTGGCGGAGACCGCGCGGGCGAGGATGGCCCACCCGGAGGACAGTTTGGCCCAGCTCGCGGAGCGGCTCGGAATCAGCAAAAGCTGTCTCAACCACAGGCTGCGAAAAATAGAGCAAAGCCTTCCCGCCCCCGGCGGGAGACGGTAAACCGTAAATGCTGCAAAGGAAGCTGATGCTATGAAACACTTTATCCTTGTTCCCGACGGCTGCGCCGACAGGCCCGCCGCCGCTCTCGGCGGGAGGACGCCGCTTGAGGCCGCGCGGCTGACGCATATCAACGCGCTGGCGAAGGTGAGCGAGACCGGGCTTGTGAAAACCATCCCGGACGGGGTTGAGCCGGGGAGCGACGCGGCCAACCTCTCCATCTTAGGGTACGACCCCGCCGTTTGCCTCACCGGGCGCGCTCCGCTGGAAGCCGCGGCAATGGGCTTGCCGATGGCTGAAAACGACGTGGCGTTCCGCGCCAGTCTGGTTACGCTGGAGGGGAGCGGCGCGTTTGAGGATATGACGGTCAAGGATCACAGCGCGGGAGAAATCGGCGACGCGGAGGCCGGGGAAATTATCAGGATGATTGACAGAGAACTGGGCGGGGACGGGCTGCGGTTTTACCCCGGCGTGAGCTACCGCTGCCTGCTGATTACCGACCGTCTTGACGTACGCTGCAAAATGACGCCGCCGCATGACATACTGGGACGGCGCGCGGGCGATTATCTGCCGGACGACGCCGAGGTGCGCCGCTTGATGGCTCAAAGCGCGAAAATTCTCAAGGGGCGGCGGGCCAACGCCATATGGATTTGGGGACAGGGCAAAAGGCTGACCCTCCCCTCCCTTGCCGAACGGTACGGCGTGACGGGCAGCATGGTGGCCGCGGTCAATCTGCTCAAAGGCATCGGGCGCTGCGCCGGGCTGGACTGCCCGCATATCCCCGGCGCGACCGGGACGCTGCATACCAGCTACGAGGGCAAGGCGGCGGGCGCGATTGAGGCCTTCAAGCGCGGCGCGGACTTCGTGTTTATCCACGTCGAGGCGCCCGACGAATGCTCCCACACCGGGGACTTGGAGGGCAAGCTGCAATCCCTTGAATGGATAGACGAAAAGGTGTTTAAGCCGGTCGCGGACTATTTGGCGGGTTCCGGCGAGCCGTACCGCGCGCTGGTGATGCCCGACCACAGAACCCCCGTTGCGCTGCGGACGCACACCGCCGAGCCGGTGCCGTTTATCCTCTACGACAGCCAAAACCCGCAGTCCGCCGACGAAGCAAAAGCCTTCAGCGAAGCCTGCGGGGCGCGGGGACGGTTTTTCGGCAGCGGCAAGGACTTGGCCGATTGGTTTTTCAGGCGGTGAGGAATTTCACAATGAATCCGTTATGACGAAAGCGAATACCTGTTACGCCCGTCTCGTTTGGATTTATACAGCATTTCATCCGCCCGTTTTACATAATCGCTTACGCTTTGCGTGTGTTTCACTCTCCCGGTCGCAACCCCGATGGAGATCGTGACATAACTTGCGGCGTCGCTTTTTCCGTGGGGCATACCCAGTTTCCGTACGTTGTCAAGCAATTTTTCCGCAATGACGCTTGCGCCGCTCGCGTCGGTATTCGGCAGTACGACCGCAAATTCCTCGCCGCCGTACCGCACGACAAAATCATCCGTCCTTGTGATGCTTTCGGAGAGGGTTTCAGCGACAATTTTCAAGCAACGGTCTCCCGCGTCGTGCCCGTAGGCGTCGTTGTAGCTCTTAAAGAAATCGACATCAATCATCATAAGGCTGAGAAAACCCCCGGAACGGGACAGTGTTTTCAATAAACGGCTCAGGGCTTCGTCGAAGAAACGCCTGTTATAGATGCCGGTCAGGGCGTCATAATAAATCTTCTGCGCCTCCGCCTCAAGCCTTACGCTTTCGCGTAAATCTTTTGTGTGCGCGACGATGACAAAATCCCCCTTGTGGGCTACGCGTACAAGCGTGATTTCCGCGGGTATGGGCGTGCCGTCGGGCATCTGATGCGTCCAGCCGAAAACACAGCGCCCCTCCGAAAACGCTTTGTCAATCAGCATGGAGGCCTTTTCATCGGAACGCTGACCGTCCGGCTGATATTCGGGCGAACAGTCCTTGGAAAACCTTTCGCAATATTCCTGTTTTTCCTTAAAGCCGTAAAGCTCAACGGCTGCCGTGTTGCAGCCTATCGTATCGTGATTTCTGTCAATCAGTTGGATGCACAGCGGGGATGTATCAAGCATCAGCTCCGACAGCTCCGCGATTTCCAACCGCCTGTGCTCGGTGATATCGAACATATACCCTTGAACCGAATACGGCGTGCCGTCCGGGTTCCTTTCGTAAGCGGTGCTGCGATCCATAATCCACTTGACCGTGCCGTCCGGCATGATAATCCGGTAGGCCTGTTCATGGGTCAGACCCGCTTCAATGGCTTCCTCGAACTTACTTCCTGTATCTTCTATATCGTCGGGATGCATCATGGCTATAAATTTATTCACGCCGCCGACCAAGTTGTCCTCGCCGATAAGCTCCTCGGGCGTATATCCTATGTACTCCTTGCTGCCTTCGCTGACATAGGTAAGGGTGCATGAGGGGAAATTATAAAGGTGTACATACGCCATTCCGGGCAGGTTGCCGATAATCGTTTCGGTTCTTGCCGTAATAAGCTCTTTTTCATGCCGGACTCCGGTTATGACCCCTATGGCGTATTTCCCTATAACGAAAATGAAACCATTTAGGAGGATCGTTCCGGCAAACCGAAAAACATCATATTCAAACGCATATGTTTGTCCCATCAAGGCGCCCCCGAGAGTCATCAGGTAAAACGCGGCCGCCGCGGAAGCGGATATCGCCGTTACGGCAAGCCCGAAAACATTTACGAACATAAAACTTAAAAGGGTGCAGCCGATAAGGAAGAAATAAAACATCTGATCCCCGTCTGTAAGCATAACCCCTACAGTTTCCAATAAAATAAAAGAAACAGGTATCATCCATGACACTCTCCGGCTGGTTACTCTTTTGCCGCGTGTCATAACGAAAACCAGCGTCACCAATACGGCGCTCACGATACCTCGCGTCACCCAGTATTCGGCGTTCAAAAAAGCCATGAAAAATAATTGTTTTACAATCGCGTACACAATCGCCGTGACGACGGCAATCCGTTTTGCGTTTGAAAAAAGCTGACCCTGACTTGTTTTATCCATGTCCTCTACCTCGCGTCTGATACAAGATCCCCGCGCCGCCGTCGCTTGCCCCTATCGGCGCGGAAAGCGGTTTCCCCCATGACAAGGGAAAACCGCCTTCGGTCAACGGATACTCCGGGCAAAAAAAGGACGCGAACTTATTCGTTCGTTCGTAAGAATTATGGCACACTTCGGCACGTTTGTCAAGCCCCTTTTGTGGGTTTTTCAAGATAGTTATTTTATTATATCACAGCGGAAGCGGTTTGAAAAGAAAAATTTCCCCGGCAAACACACGCTTGCGGAAGCGTGAGAAAATAGATGTTGACTTTCCTGTGGGGGCGGTGTATACTAATGTTGCGGTGTTCGCCGCGCTATTTGGGAACAGGGCGAGGAATCGTCCTGTTTCGTTTTACCTCAAACGGACGTTGGCGAAAGGGGCGTTTCCATGAGCGGTTTTGCGCATCTGCATCTGCATACCGAATACAGCCTGCTGGACGGCATGTGCCGGATTGACGGGCTGATGGAGCGCGTCAAGACGCTGGGGCAGACGGCGGTCGCCGTTACCGACCACGGCTCGATGTACGGCGTCATTGAGTTTTACAAGACCGCAATCAATGCGGGCGTCAAGCCGGTTCTCGGCTGCGAGGTCTATGTCGCGCCGCGCACGCGGCATGATAAGACGCATGAGCTGGACTCCGACCCCTATCATCTGGTGCTGCTGTGCGAGAACGAAACGGGGTATAAAAACCTCTGCCGCCTTGTCTCCTTTGCCAATACCGAGGGATTTTATTCGAAGCCGCGCGTTGACCGCGAGCTTTTGGAAAGGTACCATGAGGGGTTAATCGCCCTCTCCGGCTGTCTGTCGGGGGAAATCCCGCGCCGCCTGTCCGAGGGAAAGCCCAAGGAGGCTGCCGAAACGGCGGAATACTACGCGGAGCTATTCGGCAAAGACAGATTCTACCTTGAACTGCAAGACCACGGCATCCCGGAGCAGAAAAGCGTCATGCGCGCCCTGCTGCGCCTTGCGGAGGAGACAAGCCTCCCCCTCGTCTGCACTAACGACGCCCACTACCTCACGCGTGAAGACTCGGTGGTGCAGGACACGCTGATGTGCATACAGACACAGACGACCGTGGATACGCCGGATCGGATGAAGTTTGAAACGGACGAGTTTTACATCAAAAGCGAGGAGGAGATGGCCGCGCTGTTCCCGCGCGAGACGCTGGACAACACCGTGAAAATCGCGGAGATGTGCAATGTGAGCATCGAGTTCGGCCAATACCGGCTGCCGCGCTATACGCTGCCGGAGGACGAAGGGGACGTGGAAACCGTCCTGCGGCGTCTGTGCGCCGAGGGCTTCCGAAAACGCTACCCGGACGACCCCGAGGGATACCGGGAGCGGCTTGAGTTTGAGCTGGACATGATTGTCCAAATGGGGTTTGTCGATTACTTTTTAATCGTCGCCGATTTTGTGCGCTACGCGCGGGAAAGCGATATTCCGGTGGGCCCCGGGCGCGGGAGCGGCGCCGGGTCGATGGTGGGCTACTGTCTGGGCATCACCGACGTGGATCCGATGAAATACAATCTGCTGTTTGAGCGGTTCTTAAATCCCGAGCGTATCAGTATGCCCGACTTTGACATCGACTTCTGCGTCCGGCGGCGGCAGGAAGTGATTGACTATGTCATCGCCAAATACGGGTATGTGGCGCAGATTGTCACCTTCGGCTCGATGAAGGCCAAGGCGGTGGTGCGGGATACGGCGCGGGCGCTGGGCTGGACGTACGCCGAGGCCGACGCGGTCGCCAAGGCCGTCCCGTTCGATTTGCACATGACCCTCGACAAGGCGCTGGACGTCTCCCCCCGGCTCCGCGAAATGACGGAGGGAGACGAGCGGACGAGAAAGCTGATTGACATGGCGAAAAAGCTGGAGGGAATGCCCCGCCACGCGTCCACCCACGCGGCGGGCGTGGTCATCACGTCGGAGCCCGTCTCCGAATATGTGCCCTTGGCGAAAATCGAGGATTCCGTCGTCACCCAATACCCGATGACGCAGCTTGAGGAGCTGGGGCTGCTCAAGATGGACTTCCTCGGCCTTCGCAACCTCACCGTTTTGAAGGAGGCGGAGGAGCTGGTCAAAAAGCGCGACCCGGCGTTCAACGGAACCTTTCCCGAGGACGACGCGGCGGTGTTTGATATGCTTTCGCAGGGCAGGACGGCGGGCGTGTTTCAGCTTGAAAGCGCGGGCATGACGGGGGTCTGCACCCGTCTGCGCCCGCAGTCGATTGAAGACATCACGGCGGTGGTGGCGCTCTTCCGCCCCGGCCCGATGGAGTCGATCCCCCGTTTCATTGACAGCAAGCATCACCCTGAGCGGACGACGTATAAGCATCCGCTGCTCAAGCCGATTCTGGAGGTCACATACGGCTGCATCGTCTATCAGGAGCAGGTGTTGGCCATTTTACGGCAGCTCGCCGGCTTCTCGTTGGGACGCGCCGATATTGTGCGCCGGGCGATGAGTAAGAAAAAATACGACGTGCTGGCGGGTGAACGGCAGGCCTTTCTGGACGGCTGCGCGGAAAAGGGCGTCTCCAAAAATACCGCCAACAGCCTTTTTGAGGAGATCATGGACTTCGCAAGCTACGCCTTCCCTAAAGCCCACGCCGTCTGCTACGCGGTCATCGCTTACAGCACGGCGTACTATAAGTACCATTTCCCCGCCGAATATATGTCCGCGCTGCTCTCGAGCGTGCAGGGGAACGCCGGCAAGGTGGGAGAGTATATCGAGGTGTGCCGGGAGCAGGGGATAGGGGTGCTTCCGCCGGACGTAAACACGTCGGACGACGGGTTTACGGTGGTCGGCGCGGACGAAATCCGGTTTGGGCTGGGCGCGATTAAGAATTTGGGGCACGGGTTTATCGCGGCGTTGCGGAGAGAACGGGAAGCGGAGCCGTTTAAGAGCTTTGAGGACTTTTGCCGCCGTATGCAAAAGCATGACATGAACCGCCGGGCCTTGGAATGTCTGATTCAATGCGGGGCGTTTGACTCAATGGGGTATAAGCGGCGGGCGCTGATGGACGTGGCGGGGGCGCTGATGGAGGATATCGCGGGGGGACGGACGATTGAGGGACAGACCGACATCTTCTCGCTCGGCGGGGAAACGAGGGAAATCCCCATCCCCGACATTGAGGAATGGAGCGCCAAGGAAAAGCTGCAAATGGAGCGTTCGCTGACCGGGCTGTACCTCTCCGGGCATCCGATTGACGCGTACGCCGCCGAAATTAGGGCGGCCAAGGCCCAGCCTATCCTGCCGCTTCTTGAGGGGCTGAAGGACGAACGGGTGGAGGACGGGCAGCAGGTGCGGCTGGCGGGGCTGCTCTCCGGCGTGAGGACCAAAACAACGCGCAACGGCAGCCTGATGGCATACGCCACGCTGGAAGACCGCGCGGGGACAATCGAGCTGCTGATTTTCGCCAAAACCCTTGAACGCTGCGGGGGACACATCAAAAACGACAACGCCGTGACGGTGACCGGAAAGGTGAGCGTCCGCGACGACCGCCCGGCGCAGATACTGGTAGACGAGCTTCGTCCGCTGGGTGAATGGGAGCCTTTGCCGCCGATGACCGCGGAGCAGGAAGCCGACGCCGCGCGCAAGCTCTATCTCAAGCTGCCGGAAACCGGCGGGCGCGAAGCGCGGCGGATTTTGGCGATGATGCAGCTCTTCCCCGGCGTCACGCCGGCCACGCTGGTTTTCGCCGACACCGGCAAACGCCTCGGCGGCGAATGTACGCCGGATTCCCGCCTGCTGGACGAATGTAAGGCTCTGCTGGGAGACGGAAATGTTGTCTTGCAGGGTTGACGGGGTTGTGATATAATATTCTGAAGGGGGAGATAAGGTTGACTGCTAAACGAATCGGGCTGCTGACTTCGGGCGGGGACGCGCCGGGGATGAACGCGGTTGTCCGCGCGGTGGTGCGTACGGCGCGCGCGTCCGGCGCAGAGGTGCTGGGTATCCGGCGCGGATATAACGGCCTAATCAACGGCGACGTCGTCGAACTGGGCAGCAATGACGTCAGGGGGCTGAACAGCCGGGGCGGCACCATCCTCTTCACGGCGCGGTGCGCTGAGTTTCAAACCGAAGAGGGGCAGCAGCGGGCCGCGCAGACTTGCAAATATCTCGGAATCGACGCGCTCATCTGCGTCGGGGGCGACGGCACCTTCCGGGGCGCCCTTGATTTGTCCAAGCACGGCGTGCCGTCGGTCGGTATCCCCGCCACCATCGACAACGACATCGCCTGCACGAACTATACCATCGGGTTTGACACCGCCTGCAACACCGCCATTGAGGCCATCGACAGGCTGCGCGACACGATGCATTCCCACGAGCGTTGCTCCCTTGTCGAGGTGATGGGGCGGAAGGCCGGGCATCTGGCCGTCTATGTCGGCATCGCCGTCGGCGCCAACGCCATCCTCGTTCCCGAACGCCCCTATGACTTCCAAACGGACATTGCCGACAAAATTCGCCGTACGCGAATTCAGGGGCGCAGCCATTTCGACGTCATTGTGGCGGAGGGCGCGGGCAATATCCATGAAATCGCCGGTCAAATAAAAGAGGAGACGGGGCTTGACCCCCGCGTCACCATTCTCGGACACATCCAGCGGGGCGGGGCACCCGGCGCGCGCGACCGCGTCACCGCCGCCCGAATGGGCCGCCATGCCGTGGAATTGCTGGCGCAAGGCCGCCATAACCGCGTCGTCTGCCTCTGCGACGGTCAGTTGAAGGATATGGATATCGGCGAGGCGCTGAAAATGAAAAAGGATTTGCAGGAGACCATGTATGAAACCGCCAGAATTTTATCGTCCGGCTAGGAGGAAAGCCATATGCAAATGACGCTGCGCTGGTTCGGCAAGCTCGACCCAATCCCGCTCAAGCACATCAGGCAGGTTCCGGGCGTCACCGGGGTGGTGACCAGCCTGATGCACATTCCCGCCGGGGAGGTATGGCCGCGCGGCGAATGTGAGGCCATGCGCGATGAAATACACGCTGCGGGGCTGTCCGTCGAGGTTATCGAAAGCGTTAATATCCATGAGGACATTAAGCTGGGCGTCCCCGAGCGGGACGGCTGGATAGAGAAGTACATCCAAACGATGGAACACCTCGCCGCCGTCGGCGTCAAGGTGATTTGCTACAACTTCATGCCGGTGCTGGACTGGGCGCGGAGCCATCTCTTCTACGATTTGCCCGACGGCTCCAACACCATGTTCTTCTCCCGTGAGTTTATCCAAAACACCACGCCGGAAAAGCTGGCGGCTCGGTACGCCGAGCAGTCGGGCGGGATTGATTTGCCCGGTTGGGAGCCGGAACGGCTGAAGCACATCGTCGATACCGTCGAACGGTATACACATATTTCGCAGGAGCAATATTGGGACAACACGCGGTATTTTCTTCACAAAATCATCCCCCACGCCGAGCGTCTGGGCATCAAAATGGCCATCCACCCCGACGACCCGCCGTGGCCGCTGTTCGGTCTGCCGCGCCTGATTAACAGCCGGGACAACATCAAGCGGGTTTTGGAGCTGTATCCAAGCCCGAACAACGGCCTGACCCTCTGCACCGGCTCGCTGGGGGCCGACCCGGACAACGACATCCCCGCCATCATCCGGGAGTTTTCGGACAAGATACATTTCGCCCATATCCGCAACCTCAAGTTTTTGGAGGGCGGCGACTTCTATGAATCGGCGCATCCGACGCAATGCGGCTCGCTGGATATGCTCGGCATCATCCGGGCCTTCGCCGAATCGGGGTTTGACGCGTATATCCGGCCCGACCACGGGCGGATGGTGTGGGGCGAGACAGGCCGGGCGGGATACGGACTCTATGACCGCGCTATGGGAGCCGCGTATATACTGGGGATATGGGAGGCATTGACAAAATGACGAAAATTGCGATATTGGGATACGGCGTCGTCGGCTCGGGTGTGGCGGAGGTGCTGCACAACTCGGCCGCGATGATTGAGGCGCGGCGCGGAATTGCGCTGTCGGTCAAAAGCATTTTGGACATCCGCCGGTTTCCGGGGGATCCCTTTGAACACTGCTTTGTGTCTTCGTTCGACGACATCGAGAACGACTTGAGCGTCCGGGTCGTTGTAGAAACCATCGGAGGGACGGGCGCCGCGTATGACTTCACCAAGCGCGCCCTCAAGTCCGGGAAGCATGTGGTGACCTCCAACAAGGAGCTGGTGGCCGAGCATGGGCCGGAGCTGCTGGAGCTGGCGCGGGAAAAGCAGGTCAATTATCTGTTTGAGGCGGCGGTCGGCGGAGGCACCCCGCTCATCTATCCGCTGGCGCAATGCCTGTCGGCAAACCGCATTTCCTCCGTCTGCGGCATCCTGAACGGGACGTGCAACTATATCCTCACCCGCATGAGAGACAACGGCTTTACCTTCGACGAGGCGCTGCTGGAAGCGCAAAAGAGCGGCTATGCGGAGGGCGACCCGTCCGACGATATCCTTGGGCATGACACCGCGCGCAAAATCAGCATCTTGGCCTCCTTGGTCATCGGACGCCAAATCTTCCCCAAGCACGTGCAGACGATGGGAATCAACCGTGTTACGCCGGAGCATCTGCGGGAAGCGGCGGACAACGGGTATGCCATTAAACTGATAGGCCGGGTGACCATCTGCGAATCCTCACCGCCGGTGATTTATGCCGAACCCCACCTGCTGAAGAGGGGACATCCTCTCTTCGCGGTAGACGGCGTGTTCAACGCCGTCCTGATTACGGGCGACGTCGTGGGGGATGTGCTTTTCTACGGAAAAGGCGCGGGCAAGGAGCCAACGGCGTCCGCCGTGGTAAGCGACATCGTGGCCTGTATGCGCGCAAACGACCCGCTCGGCGGCCTCGCGTGGTATGAAATCCCCGTCCGCCTTGCCCAGCCGGACAGCATTCACTCCGCCCCGCACCACACCTTCACCGACGGAACAACGCTGCGGGTGATGTAAACGCCGATAGGAATATCAGAATACAAAACAAAAATTGCCGAAGTCCTTAATTGGGAATATTGCGGAACGCTTATTGAAAGAACCGAGGTATTTTTAACATGGATAAAGCAACAGCTTTAGTCATTGCCCGGAAATACGCCGATGCGGTTGTCAAGGAAATGTCACCGAATAAGGTTATCTTATTCGGCTCGTGTGCTAAGGATACTGCGATTGAGGCCAGCGACATTGATATAGCCGTTATCTTTGACGGGTTCACGGGTGATTGGTTCCAAACCTGTGTAAAGTTATCCGGTCTTACATGGGATGTAAATACGGCTATCGAACCGATTTTACTAGACAGCCAAGAAGATGAAACGGGGTTTGTTGAGGAAGTTATGCGAACAGGAGAGCTTGTATATCAGCATTGACTCAAAGATACACCATATCACCCCGCACCACACCTTCACCGACGGAACAACACTGCGGGTGCTGTAAACATAAACGAAAGGATTGACTTTGTTGTCCCTGATTGTGAAAAAATTCGGCGGCTCGTCGGTGGCGGATGACGATAAGCTGAGCAACGCGGCTCGGATTATCGCAAACAGCCATGTGGCGGGCCATCAGATTGTCGTCGTCGTGAGCGCTCAAGGCGATACGACGGACGACTTGCTGGGCAAAATCGCCTCCATCAATCCCGGCGCGTCCCGGCGCGAGACAGATATGCTCTTGGCTTGCGGGGAGCAGATGTCCGCGTCGCTGCTGGCTATGACGGTGGAAAAAATGGGGTTCCCGGTCATTTCGCTGACCGGCTGGCAGGCGGGGATGCAGACCGACTCCAACCATTCCGTGGCGCGCATTCAAAAAATCGACCCCGAGCGGGTGCGGATGGAGCTGGATAAAAACAACATCGTCATCATCGCCGGGTTTCAGGGAATCAACAGGTTCGGCGACGTGACCACCATCGGGCGGGGCGGCTCCGACACCACCGCCGTGGCGTTCGCTTCGGCGCTCAAGGCTGATTTGTGCCAAATCTACACCGATGTGGACGGCGTCTACACCGCCGACCCGCGCATTGTCCCGGAGGCGCGGAAGCTGAAGGAAATCAGCTTTGACGAAATGCTGGAGCTGGCGTCGCTGGGCGCGCAGGTGCTGGCAAGCCGCTCGGTGGAGATGGCGAAGCGTTTCCGCGTCAAGCTGGAGGTGCTGTCGTCCTTCCTCAATCAGCCCGGCACCATTGTTAAGGAGGTTGTCAAAATGGAAAATATGCAGGTTTCGGGCGTCGCCCGCGATAACAATGTGGCGCGCATCGCCTTGGTGGGGCTTGCCGACGTGCCGGGCGTGGCGAGCAATATATTCTCGCTGCTGGCGCGGCAGAAAATCAATGTGGATATCATCCTGCAATCCATCGGGCGGCACAACACCAAAGACATCAGCTTCACCGTCACCAAGAGCGATTTACCGGAAGCCCGCTCGCTGATAGAGGAGCATAAAGACTCCCTCGCCTATGAGACGCTGGTGGTCAGCGACCATATCAGCAAGGTGTCCGCCGTGGGCGCGGGCATGGCCAACAACCCCGGCGTCGCGGCGCGGATGTTCACCGCGCTGGCCCGGGCGGGCGTCAATATCCAAATGATTTCCACCAGCGAGATTAAAGTAAGCGTCCTAATCGACCTCGCCGACTCCGACCGCGCCGTGCAGGTCATCCATCAGGAATTTTTCGGGTAGGCGGCAAACGGCGGGTTCTGTGTGGAAAATTTATTTTTGCGGAGGGAACGGAATCAACCGCTTGACAATGCGTGCAATATATTGTACAATAATAAGTACAATATGGAAAAGGATTTGATGTTATGCTGGCTGTAAACTATTCCACTATCCGTAACCGCTTGAAAGACTATTGCGACAAGGTGACAGACCATTATGAAACGGTTATCGTGACCCGAAAAGACGAAAAAAACGTAGTCATTATAAGCCTTGACGAATATAACGCACTGATGAAAGCCGCAAAAAACGCGGCTTACTTGGATATGCTCGACCGTTCAATGGCGCAAATCGCAAGAGGTGAGGGAAAGATACATGACCTCATAGAGGTGGACGATGAATAAAATTTGGTCTGACAAAGCATGGGACGATTACCTTTCATGGCAGACAAACGATAAAAAGACACTGAAACGCATTAACGAGCTTATAAAAGACATCGAACGAAACGGGCTAAATAAAGGCATTGGGAAGCCGGAGCCCTTGAAATACCGTAAGGCTTGGAGCAGACATATAGACCACTCAAACAGACTTATCTATAATTTTGACGAAAAGAAAAATCTGCTGGTTTTCGCCTGCAAGGGACATTACGACGATACATAGCGGCAGTCGGCGGTTTTATTCTATTGTACGCCACCGCGCTGTATGCGCCGTGCAGGTCATCCATCAGGAGTTTTTTGGGTAGGGACGCGGGGGCACGATATATATCGTGTCTGTTGCGTAAAGTAAAAAGCTGTGCCCTGCCCCCCTGAAAAGGGGGGCAGGGTTATCTCTTCGTTATTCGGTCATCAGCAATTTATACGGTTCTACGTCCAATGCTTCGGCTATCTTATAAAGCGTTTTTAGACTTATCGGCTTGTAACAGCCTGCCGCTTCTATTTGCGAATAGTACGATATGGAAATATCCATTTTTTCGCAAAAGGTTTCTTGTGTATATCCCCGTAATTTCCTAAAGTACGCGATTCTCAGCCCAAGCTGCCGGAACCGTTCCTCATACGAGCTTCCTGTCATAAAACCACCCTATTTTATTATAAAGGCTTGACAGGGAGAATATTACTGACTATAATATAAATGAATACTACTACAAAGGTAGTGAAACAGAAAGGGGAACACTGAAATGAAAAACCGTATTCTTTCTCTTGCGCTTGTGCTGTCCCTCGCGTTATCCGTTGTCGCCTGCACAGTTGCGGATGTGCCACCAAGCGTCTCAAATCTCAATCCCCCCGCAGACAACGCATCCCCCAACAACCCACCCGCCGCCGATATGCCTGTCGTAGGATTAAGTCCGTCAAGTAGTGACGCGGAGCGTTGGGAATATAAGTGGATTTATTGTTTCGATCCCGTGCGGAATGAAGCCGATAATAGCGGAGGTTATCTGGACATTAACACTGGTGAACTTAATCGTCTTGGTGCTGAAGGATGGGAATTAGTAGCGATTAGCGGTGAGGACTCTAACATGAGGGTGATATTCCTCTTCAAGCGTAAACTGCCGTAACCACAAAGAATGGCGGTTCAACCTGTTGTCCGCCGTTTCTCCTTTGCCACCAGATAAATATTCCCGCATTCGTCCCGTGTGAAGATGAAAGCGTCTTTGATGGCCGTCACGCCGCGGGCGGCCAGTTCGCGGCGCAGCCATTGCTCGTTCAGGCCGAGGGTTTTGAGCTTGTTTTTCATCACCTTGCCGTCGGAGATCAATATTTGCGGCATTCCCGGCTCTTGTACCTGCGTGGCGGTGACGGCGGGCGTGACCGGCTTGTGGGACTCGTAGGGGATGACGGAGAGCAGCCCGTTGCTCTCGAAAATGGCGTACCGTAGCTGCGATAAATCGGTGTAGCCTTGCAGTCGCAGCATTTCAAAGAGTTCCGTCAGGGTGATGCGGTTGCGGCGCATGGCCTTTTCGTTGAGCCTGCCCTGTTCAATCAGAATGGCCTCCTTGCCCTCGAAGACACGCCAAAGGAACCGCGACTTCAGAAAGCCGAAGGAGAGGGCGAGATTGAATACCAGCAGGACGACGATGGGGATGATGCCGTTGATTAGCGGCTGCTCCGGGTCTTGCATGGGGATGGCCGCCAGCTCAGACACAAGGATGGTCACCACCAGCTCGCTGGGCGGCATGTCGCCAATCGAGCGCTTGCCCATAATCCGCATGGTGACGATGATGACCAGATACAGTATAACGGTATGCCCAACCGAACGGGCAAGCGATTCCATAGCGATACCCCCCTCAGGCGCGCGCGGCATACGCCTATTGTGCGCCGGACAGGGGAGACTTTATGCGCCGCCCGTCAAATCCATCACGAAGCAGATAATCCGATTCTCCTCCCGAAAGCCGATTTTCTCATGGAACGCCCTGCTCGCCTCGTTGTGCAGCTCGCAGTCGGACGCAAACTCGGAGCAGCCGCGTTCCCTCGACCACGCCTTGGCAAACTCGGTCAGCTCTCTGCCGACGCCTTTTCCCCGTGTCCCCGGTTTGACGTATATCCCTTCGAGATAGCCGACAGGGCTGGAATCCGTACCCTCCACGTAGTCGCGCCGCAGCGACAGGCTCAGGAAAGCGACCGCTTCGCCGCCGTCCATATAGAGAAACTCGTTTTGCAGCAGCCTTCCGCCCGAACGCTCCCGGAATATATCCTCCACGGTGTTTTCCGGCCACAGCGCGACGCACAGCTCCGCCCACGCGTCTTCGTTTTCTTTGGTTACAGGGACAATCACAGACAAAGCCTCCCCCGCATCACCGTATACCGTACTTTGCCTTCTGATCCGCCACCATTTTCATAATGGAGGGAATCTCTTCCTCCATCAGCTCCTTGTAAAAGTCTTCGTAGTTATACGTCAGGTCTGCCCTGTCCCGTGTTTGGATACCGCTGATGTAGTTGGCGAGAAGCTGGAAATCCTTTTCATAGCAGTGCATGGAATTAGACCGATGGCAGTAGGAACCCACGGGAACGTTCAACTCGGCCGCCACCTTCTCCTGCAAACGGATGAGGGCAAACGCGTTGTAGAAGAACGCTTCGGGCAAATCGTTGCTGCGGAACAGTATCTTGCTGTGTAATTTCCCGTCCCTAAAGAAAAACTGAATCGACTGCAGGCAAGCCGGGTCTTTGTTTTCAGAATCCACAGCAAAATCGCGTATGCTCATAATCGCCCTGCGGCTGTAGAGGTTACGCTTCAGCTCTTCGATGATAAAAGGCAGTTGGCCGGCGTATCGGTTATGATACGTGTACTCCCAAGTGTGTTCCCCCGCGCCGATCATAAAGTCCAGAATCCCGTCCAGCACTTCCATTTCGTATTGCTGGAGCTCGTGGGCGCCGCCAATAATCAGGCGGCTGATTCTGGGTTCGGCCGTGGGCTCCTCCACAAAAACAGTCATGCTTGATTCTTTTTGAAGCTGGTCATAGTCGGGGCAATCGACGATATCCCCGTTTTCATGCAAATCAGTCAGCGCGTTATGATATGCCTCTGGAAGCGTTCTCCCGGCAACAAAGCTCTCTCTCATTCTCCCCATTCCTCCTTTTTTCTCAGTGTATCACGCGTCATTTCGCAAGTCAAGCGCGGGGCGCGCCGCGATGGAAAACACTCCGTCTCAAGCATTCAATCATCGTCATCATCAAGACGGCGAAAAGCAGCAGGAAATAGGGGAGCAGCCTCAGACCGAGCCATCCCGACAGGAAACCGAACAGCGGCGGCATGAAGGTCGAGCCGGTATACGCGCTGGCCATTTGGACGCCGATGATGGCTTTTGATTTGTCCGCGCCGAAGTTGGCCGGGGTGGAATGGATGATGGCCGGATAAATGGGCGCGCAGCCGAGGCCAATGACAATCAAGCCGTATAGGCAAACCGTGTTTGACTCAAACGGCAGAAAAACAGCCGTGATTCCAAGCAGGGTGACGCCGCATCCAATGCGAATCATGGCGTAATCACCCAATGTCCCGGCAATAAACCCCGACACAAAACGCCCCGCCGTGACGCCGACGACAAAGAAGGCGGCGTACGCCGCCGCCGCCGCGCTGTCAACGCCCCGCACATCCACAAGATAGGTGGGCACCCACAAAATAGCCGTCATTTCAATGGCGCAATAAGAAAAGAAAGCGGGAAGCACAAACCTCACGCCCCTAATGCGAAGGATTTCAGCCAGCTTGAGCGGGGGCGAGGAAGACCGTCCGCCGTCCTCTCCGCCGGGCTTTTTCCACATGGGCAGGGTGAAAAAAAGCGCGCCGGCCAAAACAAGCTGTATCACCGCCACAGCGCGGTATCCGCTGTGCCAGCCCAGCTCCCGCGTTAAGTAAAACCCCATAATGGAGGGGCTGATTGACGCGCCCAGCCCCCAGCAGGAGTGGAGCCAGTTCATATGCCGCGCCGCGTAGTGCAGGGACACATAGTTGTTCAGCGCGGCGTCAACCGTTCCCGCCCCAAGGCCATAGGGGAGGGCAAAGGCGCAAAGCATCCAAAAGGATGATGAAACGGAAAACCCAAACATCGCCGCCGCCAGCGCCGCAATCCCAAGGCAGACCGCCGGCCCGGCGCCCAGCCTCTTGGTCAGCCGGTCAGACGACAAGCTGGCGACAATCGTCCCACCCGCAATCAGCATCGACACAAACCCGGCGTATGAAGACGGCACGGCCATTTCCCCGCGCATAACAGGCCACGCCGACCCCAGCAGGGAATCGGGCAGCCCCAAGCTGACAAATGTGATGTAGATGATGACAATCAACAATGCCGCCATGAATCAGCCTCCACAAGACGCAGCCGGGTGCCGGAGTACCGTTTTCAGCTTTTCCGGGGCGGTTTTGCGCGGGTCGCTCAGATAAATCTCGTGGTGGCGGCGCGTGCCGCTTATATCGCTGACGTATCCGTTATCGGCCATAAACTGTACGATAGCGGCGTTTGTCCTCGGCTCATCGTTATACGGCCCGATGTGCATCGCCTGAACGCAAAGCCCCTCGGTCAGTTTTTCAAGCCGCGCCCGCGAGAGGTCAAGGTGCGGCTTTTTCTTGGACAGTTCAGTCTTGGCGGCTTCAAAGACCGCCGTATCGACAAATTCCGGCTGGCGCATCATCGAAGTCCAGCAGTATTTGTCCTTGTCTTCATACCAAGCCAACGAGCCGTCGCTCAGCCACCACAGCCCTTCAAGCGGCGGCACGACATAGTCAAAATAGCCCGGCGGCTGTGCGCCGCGCATCTTGCTCATTTTGACGGCGTAGGAAAGCCCGTAGAGCATCTCAACGGCTGATTGATAGTCCTCGCTTGTGTTCGGGTTGCCCTTGCCGTCCACCATGATAAACAGCATCTCCGGCACGTCAACCACTCCCGGCGCCGCGGGCGGCGAATATAAATTCCTGTATTCCTTCTTAAAGTCAAACGCCCCAGCCATCCTATCCGCTCCTTATGTCTATTTTCTGTCAACAAAGCGTCTCGTTGTCAAGCCATATCTCAATATCCCGTTTCATATCGACGATGGAATCATCCAGCGGTATGCGGATTCCCTGACAGCCGCCCTGACAGCGTTCATTTCGCAGCTTCCTGTCACAGCCATACCCCTGCGTGATTTTTTCCTGTAAATACGCGGGAAAGCTTCCGATAACCTCCGCGTATACGGCTGCTCTTTTGGCCCTTACAACCAAGCAATAGCCGTGCCTGACGGACACGGCAAACTCCCATACCCTCCGGTCGTATACATCCCGAGGGGATAAGGCTCGCCGGCTCTTCGGCAGGTTGGCGTAAGCAATGTGAATCCCGTCTCTTTTGTTCGCCGCGCAGGTTATTCCCATGCCGGTATAGCGCTGATGCAGGTCTAGGGCGAACCGCCGGACGTTTTCGGGCAGCGGATGGATATAATCCTTCAAGATGTCGAGCGCGTCCGTTTCGCCCGCTTTGATGAGCCTGTAATCGCACCGCAGGAGATTGTCGTCATTGCTATACCGTCTCTCCGTCCGCAGCTCCATCTCCGCGACCGACAGGGCCTTTAACCCCGCCGGCAGAACGGGGCGGCTCGGATAGGACACTTCCAGCGGCCGCGCTTCCGAGATATTCGGCGTCTTTGCGTCTAAGTCCATCCCGGCAAAGGCAAAACCGCAGAGGGCTAAAAACCGCAAGCATTCGGCCTGCTGGGAAACGGGGATTTTATTCTTTGAAACGGTAAACGACGGAATATCGGTTACCAGCAGTGAATCGCCGCTTTCAGCCAGCCTGCCGTGATAGCCTATATCAATCAGCAGGTGATTCATATGGTGTAAAAACGGATAGTCCGCCGGACTCCTCGTTTTTCGCGGCTGGGCATATAAATGCCCGTCTGAAACCAAGCGGTCGCAAAACAGATATAAAAAATCCCTGAAAGCAATGACGCCGTTTCGGATATCCTCCCCGCCCGCGATGTTTTCAAATACGGGGTTCAGCGCGTACGTCTCAGGGATATGCGCCGGTATCAGGTTTTTCATGTATCCGGCGTACTCGCTGATGGGCTTCTGCATGACCGGCTCGCCGTGATTTGCGCTCATGGATGTCTCTCCTCCGGTTTTTGTTTTCCTGCCGTCTCCAATCACAAAACGCCCCGAACCAAACCCCCCGCCAGTACAGACGGGGGGCGGACTGTTTTAACCGGAGAGCTTCGCCGTGCTGACCTTGATACCGGGCCCCATCGTCGCGCTGATGACGCAGGAGCGGATATACTGGCCTTTGGCGGCGGCGGGCTTGCTTTTGATGATGGCGCGGAGCAGGGTGTCGAAGTTTTCAATCAGCTTCTCCTCGCCGAAGCTCTTTTTGCCCAGAGGGCAGTGAATGATGTTGGTTTTGTCAAGGCGGTATTCCACTTTACCGGCTTTAATGTCGGCGATGGCGCGCGTCACGTCGGTGGTGACGGTGCCGGCCTTGGGGTTGGGCATCAGACCTTTGGGGCCGAGAACCTTACCCAAGCGGCCCACCAAGCCCATCATATCGGGCGTAGCGACGATAACGTCGTAATCAAACCAGTTTTCGGACTGGATTTTGGTCACCATCTCCTCGGCGCCCACAAAGTCCGCGCCGGCGTCCTCGGCGGCCTTGGCGGCGTCGCCCTTGGCAAAGACCAAAACACGCATGGTCTTGCCGGTGCCGTGGGGGAGGACGACGTTGCCGCGCACCTGCTGGTCGGCATGGCGCGAATCGACGCCCAGCTTGACGTGAACCTCGATGGTCTCGTCGAACGCCGCCTTCGCGGTTTGGATGGCAAGCCGGAAGGCTTCGTCCATGTCATACAGCTTTACCCGGTCAATCAGCTTTTGGCTGTCGATATATTTTTTCCCTCTAAACATACCCCAACCCCCTATTCTTCGACGGTAACGCCCATGCTGCGGGCGGTACCGGCGACCATGCTCATTGCCGCTTCGACGCTTGCGGCGTTGAGGTCGGACATTTTCAACTCCGCAATCTTGCGGACGTCTTCCTTGCTGATTTGGCTCACCTTGTCCTTGTTGGGCACCGCTGAGGCTTTTTCCAGCTTGCAGGCCTTTTTGATGAGGACGGCGGCGGGCGGGGTTTTGGTGATGAAGGAAAAACTGCGGTCTGCGTAGACGGTGATGACCACGGGGATGATTAGGCCCGCGTCATTCTTGGTGCGCTCGTTGAAATCCTTGGTAAACGCCATGATGTTCACGCCGTGCTGTCCGAGCGCGGGACCCACGGGCGGCGCGGGGGTGGCCTTGCCGGCAGGAATCTGCAGCTTGATAAGGCCGATTACTTTCTGTGCCATACGGGTTTCCTCCTAAATATAAAGTGGTGAATAGCGGAGCGCCGAAGACGCTCCTCCCACGGGGGACACAAAGCTCTGCTAGGCGAACCGCGTTCGCCCCCGGGCGTGGAATGCTCGCCCTTATACGACCAGCGGTTCTACCTGATCCAGCTCCAGCTCGACCGGCGTTTCGCGGCCGAACAGGCTGATGACCACGCGCACGCGGTTTTTCTCCGTCTCGATTTCCTCCACGGTGCCGATAAAGGTGGTGAGCGGGCCGTCGATAATCTTCACGCTGTCGCCGGAGCTGTAGGGGACGATAATCTCGCGCTTTTCAACGCCCAGCGCCGCCACCTCGGCTTCGGTGAGCGGGATGGGCTTGCTGCCCGGCCCGACAAACCCGGTGACGCCGCGCGTGTTGCGGACGGCGTGCCAGCTCTCGTCGGTCATCACCATTTTGATGAGGACATAGCCGGGGAACATCTTGCGCTCAACGGTTTTTTTCTTGCCGTCGGCGGTAAGCTCGGTCACCTCTTCGGTCGGCACGCTGACCTCAAGGATGAAATCGTGCAATTTGCGGTTTTCCACCGTTTTATCAATGGTGGCGGCTACCTTTTTTTCGTAGCCCGAATAGGTATGGACAACATACCACTTTGCGTTTTCGCTCATGTCCTACCCTCAAAAAAGGTCGAAGACAAACGGGAAGAACCTATGGATAACCATGAGGAACCCCGCGTCCAGCCCCGCCATAACAATGCCCACCGCGATAACCGCGCACAGGACGATGGCGGTGTTGTTGATTAGCTGCTTGCGCGTCGGCCAAACGACCCGCTTCAGTTCGCTCCTTGTCTCACGGAACCAGCGGGCAAGCCGCGCGATAATGTTGGGCTTTTTTTCGCTGCTCATTTTATTTCGTCTCCTTATGGGGGGTATGTTTGCGGCAGAAACGGCAGTATTTGCTCATTTCAAGGCGTTCGGGGTCGTTCTTCTTGTTTTTCATGGTGTTGTAATTTCTCTGCTTGCATTCGCTGCAAGAGAGGGTGATTCTCACGCGCATGATGGCTTGCACCTCACTTTTATCTCTACAAAAAAAGAACCCTTTGCAGGCAAAGAGCAGTCTATCACAAAGACCTAGGGCTTGTCAAGCGTTTTTTTAATTTTTTCGCTTATTTTCTCCGTTTTGGCCGAGGGGTCTCCCGCATCCCCGAGAGCTTGCTCTCCGAATCGGACATGAAAGCCTTGAGCTTATCTTCAAAGGTGGCGGGGCCGGCCTGCGGCTGACGGCGGGCGCCGGCGAAGGAGGACTCCCTGCGGGGCGGGGGCGGCAGGGCTTTTTTGATGGAGAAATTAACGCGCCCCTCGGGGCTGACGCCGATGACCTTGACCGTGACCTCCTGACCCTCGGTGAGGTGTTCGCGAATCTCGTTGACGTAGGTGTACGCAATCTCCGAGATATGAACCATCCCCGAGCGTCCGTCGGCCAGCGCGACAAACGCGCCGAACTTGGTGATTCCCGTAACCTTGCCGGGATGAATGCTCCCGATTTCCATACTGCGCTTGACGCCCTCCTGTTTATTTATCTTTTGCAAACCCTAAGGCGTTCTGTTGACGATGATAATCTCTTCCGGCATAACCAGCCCCAGCTTGTCCCGCGCGATGCGGGCAATCCTCTCTTCCATGTTGTCAGACTCGATATCCTTTGCGAGCATCGCTATCTGAATTTGCTGCGCCGCCAGCTCCAGCTCGAGCGCGTCCCTTTCGGCCTTCTTTTGGTTGATTTGTCCCTGAAGGCTGACGAGGGTGATGGCCGCCCACACGGCGAATATGAGGATTACCAGTTTGCCCGGCAACCCCCTCTTGGGTTTGGCTTTCCGTTTCACGCGATCCATGCGTATCTTTCCTCCGTTTTGCGCGTTCCGTCTGCGCATGAGTGCGCCTTTTATTTAGTATATGACATTTTGACAAAAAAGAAAAGCCTTTTGTGAAAATTTTATGAATTTTTTTTGTCATAGCGATGAACGGGCGCAGAATGACCGAAAACAACTCAATCGCCCCGTCGGCAAGAACAAAGCCCACAGCGCGGACAAACGCGGACAAAAAGCAAAAATAAGCGATGACGCCGAAGACAATGGCGATGACGGAACTCAGGCGCAGCTCGCCGCCGCCCAGACTCATGGCAAACCAGAAAGCCGCCCCCGCGCAGACCAGCCAAAACAACCCGTCAAGAACCGCCGTGACGGCCCGCAAAGGAAGCCTCCCGCGCACAATCCGCATACAGTCATACACAAAGCCCAGCCCCGCGCCCAGCAGCATGGCGAGCGAAAACTCAAGAACCTGACCCGGCAGAGACACTTCCATATCAGCCGAAAAGACGGGACCACAGCCCGCCGCTCTGCGCCGCGTCCTCATACACAAGGCTGTCTACCAGCCCCTCGACAGACAGCTCCCCGCCCTCCAGACTGAGCTTATCCACCCGCAAGCCCGTGCCGCGCACCAAAAGCGTGCCGCGCCCCGTCTTGCAGACAACCCCTTCCTCGTCAAAGCTCTCCACATCCGAAACGCCCGAGATAATCAGGCGTTCGCGCCCGTCAAGAATCAACTGGTGAGGTTTTTGCGTCTTCATATCCAAATTCGTCCTCCCCCTTTGTCATCAGTCTATGCGGGGGAGGGGACAGGTTATGACAGTTCCTTGTACAACGCCGCCGAGCCTTCCTTCGTCGCGTGTTCGGCCACCGACAGCACCTCGACCTTGGTCAGCCTCGCGCCGAAACGGATTTCAATAACATCGCCGGGCTTGACGGCATAGGCCGCCTTGGCCGGCTTCCCGTTGACGGAGACCCGCTCGTGATTGCAGGCCTCGTTTGCGGCCGCGCGCCGCTTAATCAGGCGCGACACCTTGAGATATTTGTCCAAACGCATCGTATCCCTCCGTCTTTATGCCAAACAGCCCCCCTAAGGGGGGCTTCGACTCAGACCATACTCCCATCCGAGCCTTTTCCGCCAAAGGCGGAAAAGGCGGAGGGACAGAATCGTCTTCGGTTCGGCAAACGCTTATGCGAATCATCCTCGCCGGCGCCCGGCGAAGCGGCCCTTTTACTTGTTGACGGCTTCCTTCAGCGATTTGCCGGCCTTGAAAACAGGGCTCTTGGACGCGGGAATGTTGATGGATTCCTTGGTTTTCGGGTTACGGCCAACGCGCGCCTCGCGCTTTTTAACCTCGAAGGAACCGAAGCCCACGAGCTGGACCTTGTCGCCTTCCGCCAGAGTGGTCGCGATGACGTCGAATACCGCCGAAATGACCGTGTCCGAGTCTTTCTTGGTTGTGCCGGTCTTTTCCGCTACCGCGTTGATGAGTTCTGCTTTGTTCATTTTGTTTTCCTCCTTGATTTTCTTGTGTATGCTATAGGCAGATGATAAATCACTTGCCTGAGTAGCCTTCAGCCGGGCGCTCCGTCCGTCGGAGCGCGGGTCTTTTCCTTCGCTTTGGCTTCTTTCCAGAAGGTCAGGGCTTCCTCGGCGTTCCGGGCCTTGTCCTCTCCGAAAACATGCGGGTGCCGCGTGATGAGCTTTTCGCATAAGCCGGTCAAGACATCGTCTATGGTGAACCGGCCTTCCTCCCCGGCAATCTGCGCGTGGAACACCACTTGCAGCAGTACATCGCCCAACTCCTCGCGCATCAAGGCGTCGTCCGCCGCGTCAATGGCTTCCAGCAACTCTCCGCATTCTTCCGAGAGATTGCCGCGGATGGAGAGGTGGGTCTGCTCCCTGTCCCACGGACAGCCCTCCGGGGAGCGCAGACGGCCCATCAGAAAGAGGAGCCTCTCCCAAGGAAGAAAATTGTCATATAGAGAATTTAACATAGTTTGCTCCATTACACAAGCCCTTTTTGCAAAAAAACGCAAATTTATCTGATTTGTAATATTTTGGCCAGTCTCGCGCCCCCCGGAAGAAGCTCCACATCGCGTTTGGGAATCCCCCGGATGAGGATGAGCAAAATCCCGTATGACAGGAATCCCACGCCCATCGCCAGCGCCACGCCCGCCCTCTCGCCGAGAAACCGGGCAAAGAAATAATAGCATCCCAGCGCGATGAATCCCATGCCCGCGGCGGCGAGGAACGGCTTGCCCAGCTCACTCAGCAGGGCGACGCCCGAGCCGGTGGCGCGGATGACGACAATCAGGTTGAGCGAGGCAATCAGCCCGAAGCAGACGAGGGTGCCGATAGGGGCTCCGCTGATGTGGACGGCGGGATTGCCGACCAGCAGATAGGTGCAGACGAGCTTGACGGCGCAGCCGACGGTCATGGTAACAATGGGGATGCTCACCATGCCGAGGGACTGCAAAATGGCGTTGGTGACGGTGACGATGCTGACAAAGATGACGGCGACGCCCAACAACCGGAGCAGCGGGGCGGCGATGGCCACCCCCGCGGGGTCGGAATACAGCAGCGTCAGAATCGGTTCCGCGAGGACAAAAAATCCGACGCCGGCGGGCATCCCCAGCAGGGCGGTCACGCGGATGGCCGAGCGGGTGGTGCGGATGACGCCCTGACGGTCGTTCCGTACGCGGAACGCCGCGATGGCGGGCAGCAGGCTGACGGCAATGGTGAGGATAAACGCGGTGGGCAGGGTGTATAGGGTGGTCGCCCACGTATACGCGCCGTGATACGCGTTGCGCGCACTGTCCGAGAAGCCGGCGCCGCTGACCAGCAGTCCCCTCGTCAAACCCGCGTCAATGAGGTTGGTGATGCTGATGACGGCGGAGCCGAGGGTAATCGGGACGGCGAGAGAAACCATTTCCCGCAGAATGTCCCCGCGCCGCCGCCCGGGCAGCTTCCGCGCCTCGGAGAGCTTATGCTTCCGGCTGCTTACGATTAAATACAGGGCGGAAAGCAGAATCCCGACGCTGACGCCCAATATGGCGGCGGCCGGACCGTAGGTGTTCCGCGCCAACTGGTTTGCCTCAGAGCCGTCAGACGGTATTATAACCGTCAGAGCGATGATTGTCAAGCCCGTTCCGAAAATCAGTTTTCCCACGGCCTCCAGCACCTGCGAAACGGCGGTGGGCGTCATGTTGCCGTGACCCTGATAGTAACCCCGGTAAGGACAGACAAACACAATCAGGAAGACGCTGGGGGCGATGGCGCGGATGGCCCAGACCGCCTCCTCCGCATCCATCATCGCGGCAATGCCGTCGGCGAACAGAAGCATGATAAGCGCCCCCGCCGTGCCGATGACAAGAAAGGGGATAAACGCCGCCGACACAATGCGCGCCGCGTCGTTCCGCCCGGACGCGTGGCTTTCGCTGACCATTTTTGAGATGGCCACCGGAAGCCCTGCGGTGGCTAAAACAAAGAGCAGGGTGTAGATGCTGTACGCCACGTTGTAAATCGACGAGCCTTCCGTTCCCAGCAAATTCTGAATGGGAATCTTGTACAGCGCGCCGATAACCTTCACCGCCGCCGTGGAGACGGAGAGAAAAAACGCCCCGCGCAGAAAATTCTGGCTTTTACCCGGCAAGGGTCATCCCCTCCTTTGCGTGGTGTGCGGCCGCAGGCCGTCCTTAACAAGGCTATGCTGCGCCAGACTAGAAAATACAAGCCGCCCTGCGGGCGTCATAGAGGATTCGTTCACGGTCAACGGTCAGGAATTCCCCGTTTTGATACAGCACCCTGCCGCGCACCATCGTCAGCGCCACATCGGAGCCGTGCGCCGAATACACAAGCGAGCTGACGGCGTTATGCAGAGGCGCGAGATGGGGTTTGTCAAAATCGACAAGGACGAGGTCGGCGTCCATCCCCACGGCAATCCGCCCCATTTCGGCCGCCCGCCCCTGCGCCGCCGCGCCGTTGCGGGTGGCAAGGCGGAGCGCGCCCGCGGCGGTGAGGGGGTTGTCTCCGCTGTGCAGAATGGCGGCGGTTTTCATCTCCTCAAACATATCAAGGCTGTTGTTGCTTGCCGAGCCGTCGGTGCCCAGCGCCACGTTCAGTCCCTTGTCCCGCATGTCGCGTACGCGGGCTATGCCGCTGCCGAGCTTGAGGTTGCTCACCGGGTTGTGAACCGCCGTAACGCCCCGCGCCGCTAAAATATCCATATCCCCGTCGGCAAGGTGGACGCAGTGCGCCGCCGCCGTCCGGGTGCCGAACAATCCGTGCCGGTCTAAAACCGCCGCCGGGGTCAGCCCGTATTTCTTCACGCACTCGTTATGTTCAAACGCCGTCTCGGACAGATGGACGTGCATCCCCAGCCCGCGTTCACGCGCCAGTGCCGCCGCCGCTTCCCACACCGGGGCGATGGAGGTATACTCGGCGTGAACCGCCGCGTCCACGAGGATGCGCCCGTTGTCGTGCCCGTGGTATTTGTCAATCAAGTCCAGCGCGTCCCTGATGCGGATGTTGTCCTTGGGGTCAAAATCCTCCCCGCCCATATAGGGACGGCTCAGGTTGGCCTTCATCCCGCTCCCCGCGACGGCGCGGGCGATATCGTCGCAGAAAAAATACATATCGCTGACCGAGACCGTCCCCGACGCCATGCACTCCATCAGCGCGAGCTGCGCGCCGGTATAAACAATCTCACCCGTCAGCTTTTCCTCGGCGGGGAAGATATGCTCAAACAGCCATGTCTGCAAGTCCAAATCGTCGGCAAAGCCGCGCAGCAGCGCCATCGGCAGATGGGTGTGCGCGTTGACGATGCCCGGCATCAGCACCTTGTGCGTCCCGTCAACGACGCTCTCCGCCGCCCCTTCGGGCGGCTCTGTCCCCACATAGGTAATCTTACCCGCTTCCACGCCGACATAAGCGTCCTTGAGAACGGTGTTTTCATCGTCCATCAGGACGGCTGTGACGGCTTTGAATAATGTGTCCATATTGACCAGCCTTTCTGTAGGGGCGGCGTTTTGCCGCCCGCCGCCCCCCACGTCCTACGTCCACGGGCGGAGTTCGCCCCTACATGTCATATCCGAGTGCTTTTGCTGTAAACGGGCAGTTTGCGATGCACAGCCCGCATAAGGTTTCGTTTTGCAGTCCCAGCAAGGCTTTTGCGCGGGCGCGGGCGGCGTCGCGGCAGGCGCGGGCGTTGAAAAACGTATCCCTGTCCGCGCCAACCTCCCATAAGCCGCCCAGCGGGGCGTTACCGGGGCATACGTCGGCGCAGACCGCGCAGTTCGGCGGGCATTGGGATGTTGTCATCGGCGTACCGCAGTCCAGCGGGGCGTTTGTAAGTACGGCGGTTATGCGCAGCGCCGAGCCAACTTCATGCGTCACCAGCAAGGCGCATTTTCCAATCCAGCCGATACCCGCCAGCGTCGCCACCGTCTTGTGCGGCAAAACCGTGCGCATATCCTCGTCCTGCACCACCATTGACGGTATTTTCGCAAGAGCCTTATACCCTTTGCCGGTCAAAAAATCCGCCGTCAGCAACGCAAGCTCCGCCAAGCGCGGGTTCATCGGCTTCCACTCGTCATGGTATCGCCGCATCGAGCCGCTTTTCAGCTCCCGCATCGCGTCTTTGGTGTATGCCAAAGCAATCAGAATACCAGTATCGAAATTTTGCCGCGCTTCCTTCGGAAGACGGCGCAAATCAGCAAAACCAACGATATTGCAGCCTTCTTGTTGCAGCAGGCCTTTGATTTCAGCGTTCAAACTCATTCCATCATCTCCAAGCACCTCAGCACCAGCCGCGAGAAAACCCCCTTTGACATCTCGGCGGTATCCAGCACTTCCTGTTCGCTCAATTTATGCGTCTGCAAGCCCGCCGCCATGTTGCAGATGAGCGAGAAGCCCAGCGTGTTCATCCCGGCGTGGGCGGCGGCGATGACCTCGGGGACGGTACTCATACCTACGGCGTCGGCGCCCAAGGCTTTGGCGGCGCGGATTTCGGCGGGCGTTTCGTATTGCGGGCCGGGGAAGTACATATACACGCCCCGTTTCAGCGGGACGTCCAGCGTTCGCGCCGCGTTCACGGCGACCTCGCGCAGGGCGGGCGTGTAGGCGTAGGACATATCGGGGAAGCGCGTCCCCAGCTCGGGGATGTTCGCGCCGCGCAGGGGGCTGTCATCGAAAAACTTGATGTGGTCTTCAATCAGCATGATGTCGCCCGGGGCGAAGCCGTCGCCCAAACCCCCGGCGGCGTTGGTCACCAGCAGGGTCTCCGCGCCCAGAAGCCGCAGCGCCCGCACGCCATAGACCGACTCGGCGAAGCCATAGCCTTCGTAATAATGAAACCGCCCCTGCATCACGGCGACCTTTTTGCCCGCCAAAATTCCCAGCACCAGCCGCCCGGCGTGTCCCGGCGCGGTCGATACGGGGAACTCCGGGATATCGGCATAAGGCACGGTCACGGCGCACTCCACCGCGTCGGCCAAAAACCCCAGCCCCGACCCGAGAATAAGAGCAACCTCCGGCACAAACCCCGGCGCCCGGCCTTGAATAGCCTGCACAGACTTACGCAGCCGGTCAATCATGGCTGTTCCTCCTTTAGTTAGACGGATAAATGGTTTCTCCTGTTTTTATAACGTGCGCAACAAAGCCGCTCGGGTCTCGTGTCTCATCCAATAAATGCGGCTCAATGTCCAGAAAGTATCTGTTCCAGCGTAAATGCTGCAATATAATACGGGTATTGTACCAAGTTTCATTATCTAATCCGCGTACAAAAACAGCAATATCAATATCGCTTTCCGCATGGGGTTTTCCGTTGACATAAGAACCGAAAAGGATTACTTTGTCGGGCTTGATTGCTTTGATTACTTCCATTGAATAGTCATGCGCTATTTGTCTAACCGTTGCTTTATCCAACATAAAAACCCCTCCGTTTCTCTAAAGAGTTTTACGGTTTTTTCAGGTGTTAAGATGCTTGTGATGCCCACCCTATAATCGGGATAACGGGCTTCGATATTCAGCGGGTTCAAATCCTTCAAAAGGTTTGTCTGCTGTTCGGTTAAGTCATCGAAGATGCCTGCCAATTCCGAAAGTTTAGCCAAGTCATGTGTTTTAGACGGGAGTTCTGACGTAATACTCGCAACCATTGCCTTTAATGCTTTCTCCGCAATTAAATGGCAGAAAAAACCTACCTGCAAATATTTTTTCCCGTTTAACAATACTTCAGCAACAGAAACATCTTCGTCGGCCGAATGAAGCCAGTATTCAACCTTATCAAGCATTTTCTTAACCCCCATTCAAAATATAAATTTTCCGACACAACTGATTTTTCAGTCCGTCCCAGCCGGCGTTTCGTTGTGTCCGATAAATTCTCTTATCATGGCTGTTCCCTCCGCTTTCCGCAATTTTTACATTTGTAATGGTCAGGCGTTAAAGAATCGTTGTCAAACCATTTTTGAGCTTCTGGACTCCATGTAGGCGGGTTTTTATTCCAATGAGCCTTTATGTGTACCCAATCATGCAGGATTGAACCGCATTTTTTACATCTCTTACATTTACTGTCGTCCCAGACGTGTTCCGTGTCACGGATTGCGAAGCATTTCTTGCATTTACACCCGTTCCAGTCATGTTCCGCATCGCGGCTTGTGCCGCACTTCTTGCATTTACACCCGTCCCAGTCGTGTTCTGTGTCACGGATTGCGCTGCACTTCTTGCATTTACATCTGTCCCAGACGTGTAGGGTCTTATGACACTTGACGCACTCACAACTGTTCCGATTAAAATCATGTTTAATTTCGCATGATTTACCGCATACGCCACAAAGCCCGCGGCACCTATCCCAAGCGTGCTGTGTATCGCGGGTCTTTCCGCACTTTGAACATTTACAGCCGTTTTTCCATTTATGCCCAAATAAGCAAGCCATAGCAACCTCTCCTAATGCAAAATTTCCTATTCTGTTCAGTGGGAAGCCATAGCAACAAGCAATATAACTTGCCACAGCACGATCAGCAAAGAGATTGCCGAAATGGCGATAACCCATTTCTTTTTCTTCTTAATGCCGATGGCTAAAACAATAACGCCAATAACCAACAATCCCGCTATCTGAAAAATAGTCATTTATTTCCACCCCTTCCTCAGTCCGTTTCCGCCGCGTTTTCCTGTCCGATAAATTCTCTTATCAGCGCCCGTTTGCTCACCAAATCGCTTGGGAGGGAGGGGAATTGCTCCAGCAGGGGGGCGATTTGGCTCAGTTCGCCGTAGCGTTCGGCGTCGGCGGGGACGTTTTGGAATAGGTCAAGCGCGAAATCGCGCAGGACGGGGATTTCGTAGGCCAGCGCGGTATCGATGGTGATGTCGGCGGAGCCTTTGTAGGGGGAGATGTGCTTCTTCTCGCCCCGGCGCACATTGGCCCACACCTTCATGGTGGTGCCGCCGTCCCAGCCGCGGAACTTGGCGTCGCGGATAATCCGCCGCGTCAGGCGTATCCATGTCCCCTTATACATCAGCGCCGAGCCGTCGCGCACATTGGCGCGCGCGCTGACATACACCCGGCATTTGGTTTGCGGGCAGCCGCCCAGCAGGAGGGGGTTGAGCGCGTGGATGCCCTCAAAGATAGCCACCTCGCCGGATTTCAGCCGCAGCGGCTTCGCGCGGGCCATATCGCGGCTCTGAACGGTGAAGTCGAAATACGGCACATTGACCTCCTCTCCGGCGGTCAGCGCGTCAAAATGCCTGCTGAGCAGCGGGATGTCAAGGCAATCAGGCGATTCGTAGTCAATCTCGCCCTTCGCGTCGCGGGGATGGGTGTCCTTATCGACGGTGAGGAAATAATTATCCATGCTGACGACGCGCGCGCCCACGCCAATCCATTCCAGCTCCTCCGCCAGCTTGTGCGCCGTGGTGGTCTTGCCCGAGCCGCTCGGCCCCGCCAGCAGAACGACCGGCCTCTGCGCCTGTCCCGTGGCAATCGCCGCCGCGGCGCGGGTCAGCCGCCCGTTCAGCACATGGTCGCACTCGGCGATAAAGCCGCGCGGGTCAGCCTCGCATTTGTGCCGTATGTCGTTAAAATCAAAAAATCCGCTGCTCATAGTGTTGAACCAACCCTTTCCGGTGAAAGCGCGTCCGCAAACGCGGCTAATTTAGTCTCTATTGTATCACGTCTCTCGATATATTCCAAGGGGTATTTGCAATGGGCGATTCGTTCGATTCTCCGGCCCGTGATGGCCTTGGTCACGCCGCCCGCGCCGAGCGCGAGAACGGAGGACAGCTCCTCCATCATGCAGAGGTTGTAGACGCACGTATGCCCCGGCTTGGTCCAGCCCGTGTTTTCAAAGCCGCCCTCCGAAAACTTCTGGCGATAGAGATAATACGGCGCATACCCAGATTCCCGCAAACGCGAAACCGCATAATCCAGCATAGCTTCCACCGTTTCCGGCGGGCATACGGCGGCTTGCTCGGCGGCAAGGCGCGAGGCCCGCTTCCTTGCCAATGTGTGAACGGTGACGTTCTCCGGCGCGAGAGACAGAATCCGCTCCAAGCCGGAGGCAAACCCCTCCGCGCTGTCCCCCGGAAGCCCCGCGATTAGGTCTGTGTTGACCGAGCGGAAGCCCGCCGCCCGCGCTAGGGAAAAGGCGGTGAAAAACTGTTCGGGCGTGTGCTTTCGCCCAATCGCGTCCAAAACGGGCCGGCTCAGCGTCTGCGGGTTGACCGACACCCGCGTCACGCCGCCCTCGCGGTACGCCGCCAGCTTTTCCTCCGTCACGGCGTCCGGGCGTCCCGCCTCAACGGTGTGTTCCTCAAGGCCGTCAAGCGAAAAAGCGTCCCCCACCGCGCCGAGCAGCCGCGCAAACTGCTCCGCCGTCAGCACGGCGGGCGTCCCGCCGCCCCAGTAGAGGGCGCGGACACGCAGCCCCAAGCTCCGAACGGTTTCTCCCGCCAACACCGTCTCCCCATGTAAGACCTCAAGGTAGCGGTCAATCAGTCCCGCGTCGCGCCCCACCGACTGCGAGACAAAGCTGCAATACGCGCAGCGGGTAGGGCAGAAGGGGATGCCAATATACAGCGCGATATCCCGCCCGTCCAGCCTGTCCCGCAGAGCCGCGCCGGCTTCGGCGCAATCGGCGGCCATTCGGGCGCGAACCGCGGAAACGCCGTAGAGCTGCTGCAATCCCTTGACGACGTCCCGCCCGTCCTCCAAAAGCGCCAGCGCTTTTTTCACCGGGCGCACCCCGGTCAGCGCGCCCCAAGGCGGCGGGGCTATGAGCTGTCTGGCGGCGCGGTAAAAGGCCATGCGGAGCGCGTTGTCCGGCGGCGCACCCTGCGCCGCCCATGCCCGGCCCCGCGCCGCTTGCCCGCCGTATTCAATCAAAACGGACGCCAAGCGCCCGCTTTCAGACAGACGGACGACGGCGCTGCCGCCGTCCCTATGCGGAAAATAATTCAATACAGCCTGTTCAACGGCAAACCGCCGCCCGTGGCCTATCAGGGTGAGCTTCATCAACGCCTCCCGCTCACTCCCGCCGCACCGACTGCACGCCGCTGACGCGCGCCAAGTCGTTTCGCAGGGAGGCGAGCTGTTCGCCGCCGCTAACCTCGGCGGTCACCTTGATGAGGGCGATGCCATTTTCAACCGACTTTGCCGAATAGGAGCGCACGGGCAGACGCGAGGCGCCGAGCGCCGCCATGATATCCACCAGCAGATTCTGCCTGTCAAGGGCGGTGACGGTCAAATCGGTCAGGTATGTCTCCTTGATGTCGTCGGCCCATGAAACCTCTACCCATCTGCCGTGGTCGCCCGCCTGCTGCATTTGCAGGGCGTTGGAGCAGTCGGCGCGGTGGATGGAGACGCCGAAGCCGCGTGTGATAAACCCGACGATATCGTCGCCCGGCACCGGCATACAGCAGCGGGAAAACTTAATCAGGCAGTTATCCAGACTGTCAACGATGACGCCGGAAATCGCCTTGCGCGGGCGCTTAGGCTTTTCGGCCTTTTCGGGCGGCTCGGTTCGCTTTTGCTTGTTAATCCGCACCAGCTCGTCGCGGAAACGGTTGATGCAGCGGGTTACGGTCGTTCCGCCGTAGCCGACGGCGGCAAACATATCCTCGATGCTGGCGAAGCTCATCCGCTTGAGCGCCGGGGGCAACACCTCGTCCTGAAGGATAGTCTGCATGGAAATCCCGGTGCGCTTCAGCTCCCGCTCAAAATCAGCCTTGCCCTGCGCCACGTTTTCCTCATACCGTTCTTTCTTAAACCATTGCTTGATTTTATTCCGCGCCTCGCTGGTCTTGGCCATTTTCAGCCAGTCGCGGCCGGGGCCATGTGTATGGCCGGTGAGAATCTCCACAATGTCACCGTTGTGAAGCTGATACTCCATGTTGACCATCTTGCCGTTGACCTTGGCGCCCAGCATACGGTTGCCCACCGCCGAGTGTATGGCGTAGGCAAAGTCAATGACGCCCGCCCCGGTCGGCAGGTTGATGATGGCGCCCTTGGGGGTGAAAACATACACCTCGTCGGCAAACATATCCACCTTGATGGCCTTGATAAACTCCTCCGGGTCGGTGTCCTGCTGCGCCTCCAGAAGGCCGCGCACCCATTCCAAGCGGCGGTTGAGGTCTTTGTCGCCCGTCTCGCCCTCTTTGTACTGCCAATGCGCGGCGATGCCGTATTCGGCGATGCGGTGCATCTCCCATGTGCGTATCTGCACCTCGAAGGGCAGCCCGTCGCGGCCGATAACGGTGGTGTGGATGGACTGATACAGGTTGGGCTTGGGCGTGGCGACATAATCCTTGAAGCGCCCGGGTACGGGCGTGTAAAGGTCATGCACGGCCCCCAGCACGTTATAGCAGTCCGCCACGGTGTTGACGATGACGCGCACGGCGTAGAGGTCGTATATCTCCGAAATCATCTTGTCTTGGGTAAACATTTTGCGGTAAATGCTGTAGATGTGCTTGACGCGCCCCTCCAGCAAGGCCTCAATGCCCTCCGCCCCCAGACGCGTGTCGATGATTTCCCGTATCTGGCTGAGAAAATCTATGTGCTGGTCTTCCTTCTCCGCCAGCTCCTGCATAATCTCGCGGTAAGCCACCGGGTCAAGATTTTTTAAGGACAAATCCTCCAATTCCCACTTGATGCTCTGGATGCCCAAACGGTGCGCCAGCGGCGCGTACAGCTCCATCGTTTCCAGCGACTTTTCCCGCCGCTTCTGCTCGTTCCAGTATTCGCTGGTACGCATGTTGTGCAGACGGTCGGCGATTTTAATCAGGATGACGCGGATGTCGCGCGCCATCGCCAAAAACATCTTTCGCAGGTTTTCCATCTGCTGCTCTTCCTTGGTGGAAAACTCCGTCTGCGTCAGCTTGGTGACGCCCTCCACAAGGTCGGCGACCGCCGTGCCGAAACGGCTTTTGAGGTTGTGGTAGTTAAAGCCGGTGTCCTCGATGGTGTCGTGCAGCAGCGCCGCCATCACCGAGTCGGCGTCAAGGTTCATCCCGGCGACAATCAGCGCCACCTCCACAGGATGAATGGCATAAGGCTCCCCGGATTTACGGAATTGCCCCTCGTGGGCGAGGACGGCAAACTCAAAGGCCGCCCGCAAACGCTCCGTGTCCGGCTTGGATACGGACTGTGAAAGCCGCTCGACCACCCCGGCGTAGCATTTCTCCAAGAGGGCGCCGTAATCATTCGGCTCCGGCATCAGACGTCACCCCCCGATTCTTTGATGTCGATGATTTTAAGCTGAAGCAGCTCCTGCCCCCGGAAATGGTTAATCTCCGGGCGGAAGGCGATGTCCAGCAGCGGGGAAGCGGGCAGCCGGTTTTTGTGAAACCAGACCGCGTCCAAACGCCGCCCGCAGTGGTCGAATACAAGGCGCATATGCCGCCCGCCGCCCAGCGGTATGATGCTCGTTACCGTGACGCCGCGGACGGTGAACACCGGCTGGGGAAACCCGGGGCCGAACGGCGCCAGCGCCTCAAGGGCGTGCAGCCCGTCCAAATCCACCCATTCCGAATCAATTTCGGCGTCAACGTCCAAAACCGTCTCTCCAAACGACAGGGACGCGCATTCCTCAAGAATCGCCGCCTTCAAGGCGTCCATGTTTTCCCGAGGGGCGGTGAAGCCCGCCGCCTGCCCGTGCCCGCCGTAGCCGTCCAGCAGATGCGCCAGCTTGCCGAGCAGCTCGACCAGATGGATGCCGGTCGTCGCCCTCGCGCTCCCGCGCGCCATATCGCCGTCCAGACACGCCACAAAGACGGGACGCTCAAACTGGTCGGAAAGCCGCGCCGCGACGATTCCGGCGACGCCCGCGGGCCAGTTGTCCCCGGACAGAACCAGCGCCGGCTCATCGAGGTTGACCATGTTTTTAGCGCTCTCGATGATGTCGTTCTCCCGGCTCTGCCGTAAGGTGTTCATCTCGCACAGCGTCCGCGACAGCTCGCGCGCGCGGGCCGGGCGGTCGGTCAGCAAAAGCTCCAAAGCCGTGTCGGCCCGCCCGACGCGCCCCGCCGCGTTGATGCGCGGCGCGATGATAAACGCCACCGTGTCCGACGTAACGGGCTTTTTTCCGTAATCCGCTTCATGGAGCAAGGCTTGTATGCCGAGAGAGGGCTTTGCGGTCATGGCCTTCAAGCCCTGCGTAATCAAAATGCGGTTTTCTCCGGTCACCGGCATCAGGTCGGCGATGGTGCCGAGCGCCACCGTGCCCGCGCAGCGGATAAGCGGAACGCGCCAGCCGCCGTATAAAGCGCAGGCGAGCTTGAAAGCGACGCCCACGCCGGCCAGCCCGTTAAACGGGTATGTACTGTCCGGGCGGCGCGGGTTGATGACGGCGAGAGCGTCCGGCAGGGTGGCGTGACATTCATGGTGGTCGGTGATAATCACATCCATGCCGAGCTGCTTGGCCATCTCCACCTCCCGGTGCGCCGTGCAGCCCGTATCCACCGTAACAATCAGCCGGATGCCGCGGCGCCGCAGGGTCTGCAAGGCCTCCTCGTTGAGTCCGTAGCCGTCGCGCTCGCGGTCGGGGATGTGGTGGACGCATTTGATGGCCAAATCCTGCAAGGCGCGGATGACGACGGCCGTCGCGGTCACGCCGTCGGCGTCATAGTCTCCGTATACCGCCACCTTCTCCCTGAACTCGGACGCCAAAAGCAGGCGGTCAACCGCGATTTTCATATCCGGCAGGAGAAAGGGGTCGTGCAGGCCTTCGGGCTTCAGGGTGAGAAACGCTTCGGCGGCCTCGGCCGAATGGATTCCGCGCCTCTCCAGCAGCCGGGCCGCGAGCGGGTGATACCCCGCCTGCTCCAAGCGCGACACGACAGCCATATCAGGACGCGCGACGTCCCAGCGGTTATAGGTCAAGGCAGCCACGCCTCCCTTCTACGTACTCTGTATATTGTATCACAAATGTCAAGCGGGCCGCCAACGCCCCGGCCGGCGCTGTTTCCGGGGAAATTGCGAATTGCGCGGTCGCCCGCGCAATTTTCCACACTACTATTATACCACAGATTGAACTATGTTAAACTATCGTTTTTTTTGACCCGTTTTTGACGCCGCCGCCCCGCAAACTCGCCGCTATCCCACGCCAAACGCTAAAATTGCGAACAATCGTACTCGAAACGGCCGTTTTTTGTTGTGTTCGATATGTTACAAAAGTATTAAATATTTCGCCGGACTACCGCTCCACCCGCGCCCCCGCGCCGCCCATCAGCGCCTCGACCTCGCTCTGGCGCGCCATCGAGGTGTCGCCGGGGGTGGTCATGGCAAGCGCGCCGTGGGCCACGCCGTAATTCAAGGCGGTTTGGACGTCTTTGCCGGTCATCAGACCGTAAATCAGGCCGGAGGCGAAGCTGTCGCCGCCGCCCACGCGGTCATAAATCATCAAATCGGGCAAATCCATTCCGCGGTAAACCGTCCCGCCCGCAAGGCACAGCGCCGACCAGTCGTTGACGGTGGCGGTCTTGACCGTGCGCAGGGTGGAGGCGACGGCCTTCAGCCCGGGATAATCCCCGCTCACCCGCTCCACCATCGCGCGGTAGCTCTCGACATTGAGGTCGCGAAGGCTGCTGTTTTCCAGCTCATAGCCCAGACAAGCGGTGAAATCCTCTTCGTTGCCGATGCAGACGTCGATGTATTGGACAATCTCGCGGTTGACGTCAACGGCCCTTTGGCTTCCGCCGATGCCCTTCCAGAGAGACGGGCGGTAGTTGAGGTCGTAGCTGGTGACCGTCCCGTGCTTTTTCGCGGACTTGAGCGCCTCGATAATCAGCGGCGCGGTCGCCTCGCCCAAAGCGGCAAAAATGCCGCCGGTGTGGAACCACCGCACGCCTTGGGCAAAGATTCCGTCCCAGTCAATGTCGCCGGGGCGGAGCTGCGAGGCGGCGGTGTTGGCGCGGTCGGATACGCCCAAAGCCCCGCGCGCGCCGTAGCCGCGCTCGGTGAAGTTCAGGCCGTTGCGCGCCGAACGCCCCACGCCGTCGTAGGGAACCCATTGAATCAGCGAGGTATCCACCCCGCCCTGCAAGATGAAATCCTCCAGCAAATACCCCACGTCGTTCCGCGCGAACGCCGTCACAATCGCCGTGCGCAGCCCGAAGCAGCGGCGCAGGCCCCGCGCCACATTGTATTCGCCGCCGCCCTCCCATACCCGGAAGCTCCGCGCCGTCCGCACGCGCCCGTCGCCGGGGTCGAGACGGAGCATCACCTCGCCGAGAGAGATTTGGTCGTATGTACATTCACCCGCAGGCTTAACGGTCAGCATATGCCCAGCCCCTTCCGAAGATTTACGGCGTCCCGCGCCAGCCGCTCAACGGCGCCGAAGTCGCCCGCATCTATCAGCCGTTCGGGCGCCATCCATGTCCCGCCCACGGCCAAGACCTGCGGGAGCTTCCAATAGTCCGGCGCGTTGCCTTGGTCAATGCCGCCGGTGGGGACAAATTTCATCCCGGCAAACGGCGCCGCAAGAGCCTTGACCGCCGCCGCCCCGCCGTAGATTTGCGCGGGGAAAAACTTCACCGCCGTCAGACCCAAGCTGAGCGCTTGGCCTATCTCGGTGGGCGTCACGGCGCCGGGGATGACGTCCAGCCCGTCCGCCAGAGCCGCCCTGACAATGTCCGCGTCCAAGCCGGGCGAGACGATAAACGCCGCTCCGGCGTCCTTCGCCGCCCTGAGCTGGCTCAGCGTCAGCACCGTGCCCGCGCCCACCGTCATGCCGGGAACCTCTTTGGCAATGGCGGCGATGGCGTCCGGCGCGGCGGCGGTTCGGAAGGTAATCTCAATCACGTCCACGCCGCCCGCCAGCAGGGCCTTGGCCAGCGGCGGGGCCTTGGCCGCGTCGCTGAGCTTGATGACCGGGACGATGCCGCAGGGAAAGAGCGGCGCGCCGGCGCCGCTTCCGTCTCCGTGCTGGACGCGGTGTTCCGGCATTTACAAGCCCTCCCCGGCGGACTTCATATCGTTGATGGCGTCGTCAGCCGTGTCTTTTTGAAGCCGCGTGCTGTTCGGGTCAATCTTGACCTTGTAGAAGAAGTCCCGCGCCGTGCGTACGTCGCCGATTTTCACGCTCAACAGGCCGATACGCAGGTTGAGGGAGGGGAACTTCATCGGCGGGATACGCAGGGTCTGAAAAGCCGCCAGATATAGCTTCTGCGCCTCGCCCGCGGCATACGCCTCCATGTCCGCGTCCTCTGCGTCGGCGTAGATGTTGCTTAGCTTCAGCCAAATGCCCGCCTCCATCAGCTCGCGGTCGGCAAACGCCGTGCCGTAGCACAGCAGGGCGAGGTAATACCGCTCGAAGACGGCGTCGGAGGTAATCGCGTCGCTGAAAGGCGCGAGGTGGGGTATGTACGGGGTGAGCTTTTCGCGCATCATTTTTTTCCGTGACGTCAGCAGCTTGTCAAACAGCGGCGTCTGCGCCGAATAACGGCAGTTGGGGCAGCTTGTGATTTCGTAATACAGCGGTTCAACGTCTTTATACTGCGTGCGCAGCTCCCCGACCTTGAGCGGAATGAGCTTGACGTCGCGTATCTTGAGCGCCTTGAATGAGCCGCCGCAAATGGGGCAATGAAACGACCCCGGCGACATATACGCCGAATCCTCCTTGAGCTTGAGCTGGTAACCGCCTTTATGGCCTCCCGGATAGATGCTTGACATATCTCTCCCCCCCGATTCCTCATCATAGTGCTTATAGTATACAGGCATACGCCGGCATTGTAAATAACCGTTGTGTAAAAAAGTGTAAATTAACCCGCCGGACACAAGGCGGCGGCGTCCCCGCTACCCCCCGTACATCTCGACCAGCTTTGCCGCCGCCTCCAGCACGCCCTCGCCGCTGACCAGCTTGAGGGAGAGGTGCGGCTCGTTGCCGGCGGAGAACATGATTCTGCCCTTATACTCCGCCGCGCCGCAGACCCGCGCCACGCGGGTGAAATCCGGCTCGGGCAGCTTGGCCAAAAGCCGCCCGCCTTTTTGCGCCAGCTCGGTAAACCCCCGCTTTGCCGCCGCCGCCCGCACCAGCGCCACGCGCAGAAGGGCGCGCGTCTCTTCCGGCAGGTCGCCGAAGCGATCCTCCAGCTCGTCGGTCATGTCGGAGGCTTCGGCGTCGGTGGTGATGGCGGCAATCCGGCGGTAGAAATCCATGCGGATGCCCGCGTGGCCGATGTATTTCTCCGGCAGACCGGCGCGCACAGGCAAATCGGCGAAGCAGTCAATCTTCGGCTTGACCTGTACGCCCTGCTCCTCCAGCACGGCCTCCTCCAAAAGCCGCAGATACATCTCATACCCCACGCTCATCATATGGCCCGACTGCTCCGCGCCCAGCAGGTTGCCCGCGCCCCGTATCTCCAAGTCGCGCATGGCGATTTTCAGCCCGGAGCCGAATTCGGCAAATTCGCGGATGGCCGCCAGCCTCTTGGCGGCGACTTCGGCCAAAACCTTGCCGCGCCGGTAGGTCAGGTAGGCAAAGGCGCGGCGGTTGCTCCGCCCCACGCGCCCCCGTATCTGGTGGAGCTGCGCCAGACCCAGCTTGTCGGCGTCCTCAATAATCAGGGTGTTGACGTTGGGGATATCCAGCCCCGCCTCAATAATGGTGGTGCAGACCAAAATCTGTATCTCCCCGTCAACCACCCGCCGCATGATGTCGGACAGCTCCGCTTCTTTCATCTGCCCGTGCGCGGCGGCCACCGTCACGTCGGGGAGCGCGGCGGCAATCTCGGCGGCGGCCCGGTCAATCGTCTCCACGCGGTTGTGCAGGTAATACACCTGACCGCCCCGCCCCACTTCCCGCCGCGCCGCGTCGTGAATCAGCGCGCGGTCATACTCAAGCACATACGTCTGAACGGGCGTGCGGTCACGCGGCGCCTCGTCAATGTGGGACATATCACGGATGCCGCTCAACGCCATATGCAGGGTGCGCGGAATCGGCGTCGCCGTCAGCGTCAGCACGTCAACCTGACGCGACAGCTCCTTCAGCCGTTCCTTGTGCGTCACGCCGAACCGCTGCTCCTCGTCTACCACCAGCAGCCCCAGATTGGCAAATTTCATGTCCTTTTGCAGCAGCTTATGCGTCCCGATGACAAAATCCAAATGCCCGGAACGGATTTTTTTCTTCACCGCCGCCGCCTGAGCCGGGGTGCAGAACCGGCTTAATACGTCCACCCGCACCGGATACCCCGCGAAGCGCCGCGCCGCCGTCTGCCCGTGCTGCTGCGCCAAAACCGTGGTCGGCACAAGCATGGCGGCCTGCTTGCCGCCCAGAACGCACTTCATCACCGCCCGCAGGGCAATCTCGGTCTTGCCGAAGCCCACGTCGCCGCAGAGCAGACGGTCCATCGGCGTCTTCCGCTCCATGTCGGCTTTGATTTCGGAGGCGCAGCGAAGCTGATCCTCCGTCTCACGGTATTCAAACGCGTCCTCAAACCCCGCCTGCCAGTCGTCGTCGCCCGGAAAGGCGAAGCCCTCCCGCCGCTTGCGCTCGGCGTAGAGCTTAACCAGACCGGCCGCCAGCTCCTTGGCGGCGGCCTTGGCGCGGGCCTTGGCCTTGATCCATTCGGTTCCGCCCAGCTTGTTGAGCTTGGCCACCGTTTCTTCTCGTCCGCCGATGTATTTCGCCACCAGATGCAGTTGGGTCACCGGCACGTAAAGCACGTCGTCCCCGGAATAGGTCAGCTTGATGTAGTCCCGCTTCAAGCCGTCCACATCCATCGAAACGATGCCGGCGAAGCGGCCGATGCCGTGATGCTCGTGGACGACCAAATCGCCCGGCTCCAAGTCGGCGTAAGACACCAGCCTCTTTTTCGCCGAATCGCGCTTGGTTGAAACCTTCTTCGCCGCGCCGCCGCGCGCCGTAGTCTGCCCCTCGGTCAGAACGGCAAATTGGATGCCGGGATATTCCAGCCCCGAAGACAGCGCGCCGGAGCAGAGGAAAACGCCCCCCTCGTCCAAGGAACCGGGCAAGCCTACCGCCGCCGGGAGCCCCTTGCCGCGGAGCAGCTCTTCCAAATGTCTGGCCTGCCGCTCGGTGGGGACGAACACCATCACCGTCGTGCCGCCGCCCCGGTAATGGGCGATGTCGCCCGCCGCCGTTTCCAAGCTGGCGCCGAAGCTGGGGAGCTGCTTCGCCGTGACGTTCATCATGGAGTGCGGCCGCAGGAAATAATCCTGCGCCAGAAACAAATCCAGCATCACACAGTCAAAGCGTTTGACCGCCCGCCATAAATCCACGTCGTCAATGCCGAACGGAGGGTATTGGCCGCCGCGCTCCAATATACGCTCCGCTTCCTCGCTCCACATCCACAGCGTATGCTTAATCCGTTCGCCCACCCGTCCCTGCTCGGCGATGAAGACAATGGTGCCGCGGGGCAGATAGTCCAGCGCGGTGAATATCTCCTCCGAGGACGTGCCGGGGCCGATTTCGCGGCAGGGGAGAAGGGTGCATGAGTCAAGCGGCGCCACGCGAATCTGGCTTTGTACGTCGAACGCGCGCAGGGTGTCGATTTCGTCGCCGAACAACTCAATGCGCGCCGGGGCGTCCATTCCGGGCGAGTAGACGTCAATGATGCCGCCGCGTGAGGAAAACTGGCCCATCCCCTCCACCTGCTCGGAGCGGGTGTAGCCCAGCTCGACCAAGCGGGCGGGGAGCGCGGAGATGTTGGCGCCCGGACGGAGGTGGAGGGAGTTTTCCCGCAGCTCCCGAGGCGGGAGGGTGGCTTGCATGAAAGCGTCCGCCGTCCCGATTAAAATGGGAGCGGCGTTGTCCGCCACGCGCCGCAGGGCGTTCAGCCGCGCATACTCCCATTCTCGCGACATGGTGTCCGCGGCGGAATAGGAAAACTCGCGGCAGGGGAGGGTCAGAGCCTCCTCCTCGGCAAAGACGGCGCAGTCGAGCGCCAGACGGGCGGCCTCCGCCTCGTCGGGAACCAGCACGGCGACCGGACGCCCCGTTTTGCGCCGCGCCGCGGCGATGAAGTGCGCCTTATGGACAGCGGAAAGCCCGCCCAGCGCCACGGGGCAGCCCCCGTTTCGGATGCGCGAGAGAAGTTCCTGCGCTTCAGGCAGCGCCCAAAGCGCCTCACAGAGGGCAAGCAAAATCAAACAACCTCCGCATTAAATTGATTCATCGCCGCTTCAACGCCGTCGAGGATGATGCGCTCAACAGCGTCTGCGGCGCGGGATACGGTTTCGGCAAAGGCTTTGCGGTCGGCCAGAGAAACAGGCGTCAGCACCCAGTCGGCAAGCTCCGTATCGGGATGCGGCGGGCTTCCTATGCCTACGCGGACGCGGGGGAACTGGTCGGTTTGGAGATGATAAAGGATGTCCTTCATCCCGTTGTGTCCGCCGTCGGAGCCGGATGCGCGGATACGCAGCCGCCCCGCCGGCAGCGCCGCCTCATCAAAGACGATGATGGTTTTTTCGGGCGGTACGCGGTAAAACGCCGCCGCCTCGCGCACCGCCAGACCCGAACGGTTCATAAAGGTCTGCGGCTTGAGCAGAATGAGATTGTCTGTCAGGGCGTACGTGCTGTGGTGCTTGATTTTTTTTATCTTCACGCCCGCGCGCCGCGCCAGCTCGTCCAGCACCCAAAAGCCGGCGTTGTGACGGGTGTTGTCATAGGGCTTTCCGGGGTTGCCCAGCCCGGCGATAAGGTATTCAACCACGTTTCTTCGGCCTCTTCCAATTTTCTTTGTTGACCTGCCGTTCCCTCGCGACGGCAAGGGCATGGGGCGGGACGTCCTCGGTAATGGTAGACCCGGCGGCGGTGTACGCCCTCTCGCCTACGGTGACCGGCGCGACCAGATTGGTGTTGCAGCCGATGAACGCGCCGTCCCCGATCACGGTGCGCGGTTTATTCGCGCCGTCGTAGTTGACCGTTACCGTCCCGCAGCCGAAGTTGACGCCCGCGCCCACGTCGCTGTCGCCGATAAACGTCAGGTGCGCCGCCTTGGTGCCGTCGCCGACCGAGCTGTTTTTGATTTCCACAAACGCGCCCGCCTTGACCTTATTGCCCAGCGTCACGCCGGGGCGGATGTGGGTAAACGGCCCGATTTCGCAATCCTCGCCGATAGAGACGTTTTCCTGTATCACCACAAAGGGCAGGATGACCGTGCCCCTGCCGACGGTTACATCCGGGGCGATGAACGTGGTCGCCGGGTCGGCGACGCTCACGCCGTTTGCGATATGCTTTTGTATGATGGCCTCACGGTCTGTCATGTCTTTCACCCTCCGTTTGACGCATGTTGTGTTCAAAGCTCCTTCATCTGCCTGTATTGCAAGGCCTCGGCCAAGTGGGACGGGGAGATGTGTTCGCTGCCGGCCATGTCGGCGACCGTGCGGGCGACCTTCAGCACGCGGCTGTGGGCGCGGGCGGTCAGGCCAAGCCGGTCAAAGGCGCTTTTCATCAGCTTGCCGCCCGCCTCGTCAAGGACGCAGACCTCGCGCATCTGCTCGGGGCTTAAATGCGCGGCCGGCGGGCCGTCTCCGCCAAACCGCGCCCGCTGGCGTTCCCTCGCCGCCCGCACACGCTCCCGTATGGCGGCCGAGTCTTCGCCGGAGGCTTTGCCGGATAATTCTTCATATGACACGGCGGGGACTTCGATGACAATATCCATCCTGTCCAGCACCGGCCCGGAGATACGCCCGTAATACGCCCTGACCGATTCCGGCGAACAGCGGCAACGGTCGGACAAATGCCCGTGCCAGCCGCAGCGGCAGGGGTTCATGGCGCAAAGCAGCATAAATCTGGCGGGATAGGTCATCGTGCCTCCGGCGCGGGATATGGTCACCTGCCCGTCCTCCATCGGCTGGCGCAGGCTTTCCAAAACATCGCGGTGAAATTCGGGCAGCTCGTCTAAAAAGAGGACGCCGTTATGCGAAAGGCTCATCTCGCCCGGACGGGGCACACGGCCGCCGCCCGCCAGCGCGGCGGCTGAAACGGTGTGGTGGGGCGAGCGGAAGGGGCGGGTTTTCAAGAGCGGCTCATCGCGCCCGGTCAGCCCGACGACGGAGTGGATGCCGGTGGATTCCAGCGCCTCGGCGGTTGTCATTTCGGGAAGGATGCCCGGAAGACGCCGCGCCAGCATACTCTTTCCCGCGCCCGGAGGGCCGGTCATCAGCACGTTGTGCGCTCCGGCGGCGGCCACCTCCAGCGCCCGCTTGACATTTTCCTGTCCCCGCACATCGGCGAAGTCGGGAACGGCGGCGACGCCGGCCTCGCTTTGATAGGGCGGCGTTTTTTCAATAAGCTCGCGCCCGGAAAGGTGGGCGATTAAGTCCTGCACATGGTAAACGGGGTAGACGTCCAGCCCCTCGACCAGACTGGTTTCCCGCGCGTTGGCCTTGGGGACGAAAATCGACGTGACGCCCGCGGCGCGCGCCGCCATAGCCATCGGCAGCATCCCGACCACCGGGCGCACATGGCCCTCCAGCGACAGCTCGCCGATAAACGCCGCGTCCTTGGGCAGGGAGGAGATATGGCCGTCGGCGGCCATGATGCCCAGAAAAATGGGTAAATCGTAAACAGGGCCTTCCTTCCGCACGTCGGCGGGGGCAAGGTTGACGACAATCCGCCGCACCGGAAACTCAAAGCCGCAGTTTTTCATCGCGGCCCGCACCCGCTCGCGGGACTCCCGCACGGAGGCGTCGGGCAGCCCGACCACTTCAAAGGCGGGCATCCCCTGCGAGAGAAAACACTCCACAGACACATCAAACCCGTTGAGCCCGAAGAGTCCCATTGACCGAATGGCACAGACCATAGTATGTCTCCCTTTACTTAAAAATCCCAAATATCCTCGACCAACAAGTGATCTAGTGTTTTGATATGCCGGTTCAGCAGGGCGTCGTTTCTCATAACTGGGCGTATGTCGCAATAATATATGCCGTCCAATGGGTTTAATTTTATGGTATAGCCCTTGAAACGCCCTGCAAGGAATGTACTGTTTACTCCATAGCGCGGTTCCCTGCCTTTTCGCTGCACGTCATTGAGGAATACAGCAAAATGGGGAGTATCAATACCTGTCAGCCGGTTGTGAAGGAATTTATCTATAAAAACCTTGTCCAATCTATCTTTGCTTGAGGTTTTTACCGACCCGATTGCCCGCAGGCTTTCGTTTTGCTCAATAATCAAATCATGCTGATAAGACATAGAAAACAACTCGTCGCCATCAACAACGACTGGAATTTTGACAGTTCCATCACGCACAGAAATCCCCATCTCAGAAATGATTAGACGAATAAACCGTTCAAACAGGTCTCCGTTTAGTTTTCTCGCGGCATTGCTCCCGCCTGAGGGCAGGGCGTCAAGCGCTGCGCCAATAGACTGTTGGCAGGTATAGACGAAATGATTGATACAGTTCCGGTTTTCCTTGTTTTCAGCAATCTCTTTTATGTGGGACAGCGCATATGTAAAAACCCTGACAGTCTCATCAAACGCATCAATAGGAATCATAAGGTTGTTATTGATTGGACGAGTCACGTTATATGAACCGTCAGCTCTGTATTGATAAAATCTATAATGATTCTCATTTTGGGATACAATCACCGCTTGCAACCCGTCGCGGGCAAAAGCAAGATATTCCCGGCAAAAGTCAGCGTAGTCGGATATTGCGGTAAATTTTGTTTTGTCAGACGCCCATTGGAGTAGTCTTGACAATTTCATCGTATGGATTCCCTTCTTTTAGCATTATTGTGGTCAAGCGCAATCCATTCCTCCGCAGAGCGATAAGCGATATTTTCCAATCTCTCAACAGCCCAACTGTTATATTCTGCGTTAATGTCGCAGCCAATCCATTTCCGTCCTAGTTGCTCGGCGGCAACTAGCGTTGTTCCCGACCCTGAAAAAGGGTCGAGGATAATATCAGACGGGCTTGATGAGGCTAATAGGATTTTTCTAAGCAGTTCCTCTGGTTTTTGCGTGGGATGCTTGGTTTTTTCAGACATTCCGTTGCATAACGTCGGGATGTCGAACACATCTTTTGGTTTGGCGCCTAAAGGGTTCGGCTCCCATATTTGAGAACCGCCGCGCCCGTTTCCGTACTGACTGCTTTCCGCTTGAGGGTGTGACGGATATTTTAGTGTGTGCGCTCCATATGGAATTCTCACATCGTCAATGTTGATTTTGCGCGCTTTCGATTTGCGCAAGTGTAAAATGCTTTCGTGCGAACGTCCCCAGTCATTGCCTAAGTTGGCTTTGTTTTTATAGAACCATATTAGCCATTTGCACGAGGTAAAATATTTCATTGCGGGATATTTGAGGTCCGCTAAAATTTCGCTGAACCCGCAGATATACAAAGACCCTGTAGGTGTTAATATCCTTGAAACCTCTGAAATCCACCGCAATGACCAATCAATATACTCCTCTTGGGATTCAAATCGATCCCATTCGGCCTTGTTGATGTTGTACGGCGGGTCGGCGAAGACCAAATCAACGGATTCATCAAGGATGGTTTTCAGCCATTCTACACTATCAAGCGTAAAAACAAGACCATTTCTGTGACAGTAGCACGGCTGAGGAGTTTCTGGTGCGCAGATGTTAAATATTTCCGGGTATAAGGATGAGTCTTCCAAGGGGATTTCATAACGGTGGGACATTTGCAAACACATTTGGTGGCTGTCGCGTGCAGCGTTTATCGGCATAACCCATCACCCCCTCTTATACGTCGCCGTTACGGCTTTGAGCTGATTTGCCACGCCGCCGTTGAAGGCTTCCTCGCGGACGCGCCAGCGCCAGTTGGCGCCGCCGATGGTCGAGGGGATGTTGATGCGCGCGTCGCCGCCAAGGCCCAGTATGTCCTGAAACGGCGCCATAGCCAGCATGGACGGGCTTTGCCACGCGCCCTTGACCGCTCCCCAGCCCATGCCCTCGTCCTCCCGCAGGCGCAGATAGCTTTCCGCCAGTTCCCGCTCCTCTGGACTCGCGTCGCCGCCGAGCCAATCCAAAAAGGTGGGGGAGTCGTGGGTGGAGGTGTAGCAAACGCTGTTTTTCGGGGCGTTGTGCGGCAGATAATCGGAGTCGTTATACGGGTCAAAGGCATAAACCAGCACCTTCATGCCGGGAAGCCCGGTATCGGCAAAAAACTGCTTGACCGTGCCGCGCAAGTCGCCCAAATCCTCGGCGACCAAGCTGCCCGGCGGAAGCGCGGCCTTAATTTTGTCCACAAAGGGCAGGCCCGGGCCCTTGACCCAATGCCCCGACATTGCCGTTTTGGCGCGCGCGGCGACCGACCAATAGGTGTGGAACCCTCGGAAATGGTCGATGCGGATGATATCATAAAAGGCGCGGGCGTGCTTCAGGCGCGCCAGCCACCATTTGTAGCCGGTCTTTTCATGGGCTTCCCAGTCATACAGCGGGTTGCCCCAAAGCTGACCCGTCTCGGAATAAAAGTCGGGCGGTACGCCGGCGACGCGTGACGGGCGGGCGGGGGCTTTGAGCTGAAACAGCTCCGGCCGCGCCCAGACCTCCGCGCTGTCCTCCGCCACATAGATGGGCAAATCGCCCATAATCAAGACGCCGCGCTCCGCGGCATACGCCTTGAGGGCGTTCCATTGCGTGAAAAAGAGATATTGCACGTACATATGGAAGCGCATTTCATCGGCCAGCTCCGCCTTGGCTTTTTGAAGCGCGTCGGGCCGGCGGGCGACGATTGCCTTGTCCGGCCACGCGGCAAGCCCAATCATGCCGAAGCGCTCTTTGAGCGCCATGTAGAGCGCGTAGTCGGGCAGCCAGCTCTTATGCGCCGCGCAGAACGCCTCCGCGCCCACGTCTCCTTTGCCCCGCTCATACGCCTTTCGCAGCAGGGGCAGGCGGTGCTGATAAATCAGGCCGTAATCCACGCTGTCAGGGTCGCCTCCGAAATCGAGGGCGTCAACCTCCTCCCGCGTGAGCAGCCCGTCCTCAATCAAGGTGTCCAAGTCAATCAAATACGGGTTGCCCGCCATCGCAGAGCAGGACTGGTAAGGCGAATCGCCGTAGCCGGTAGGGGAGAGGGGCAGTATCTGCCACACACTCTGCCCGGCCGCGTGCAAAAAGTCCACCCATTTCCTCGCTTGCGCTCCCATAGTCCCGATGCCGTAAGGCCCGGGCAGGGAGGTTATATGCAGCACAATTCCCGAAGAACGCCGTTGCAGCATATCTCCATCATCTCCTTAGTTTATGAGTATATCACATTTTTCAGCGGGTGCATAGGTATAAAAGCAAATTTTTCCGTCGATAATAACGCCACTACATCCCGATAGACGGAAGGGGGGTGCAATCGGTGGCGAAGAAGAAAAAGAAACGCCCGGACGGCGACAGGCCGCACGCTCAGATGCAGCGCGGCGAAGGCAGCCCGGCAACCCAGCAGGTACAGTAGTAAAGCAGCGGAGCGCCGAAGGGCGCTCTGCTGCTTTTCGGGGGCGGCGTCAACAAAACCGGCAGTCCAGCCGGAACATCCGCCTCGGCGGGCCGAAGCCCAGCCGTTTGGCCCAGTCGGACTCCAAGTCCCGAAGCCCGGCGTTTCCAAACGCGGTTACGCCTTGCAGGGCAATCCCGGCGGCCTTATACCGTTCGGCCAGCCCGAAAAAATGGTCTTCCGACAGCCGGGGCAAGCCGCGCCGTTTGATTTCCGCCGCCTCGCGCAGCTCGTCATAGCCCACCCAGACGGTCAGCGCGGCGCCGGGCTTTCCCGGATTTCTCAAACCGCCCAGCACGTCCGGGCTTGCCTTGACAATCCCGTCGCGCAAGCTCCCCCAAGGCAGACATACCGTGACGGCGTCCGCAATCCCGCTTAATTCCGGCGGCATTCGCTCGGCGGACGCGGCGACAAACAGGGCGTTGGGCAGCTTTTGCCTAGCCGCCTTGGCGGCGTTCTCCGCCATCAGCGCGGGGACGGGGTCGACGCCGATATAAAGTCCGGCGGGGTCGCGCAGAGCGTTTTTTAAGATAAACCGCCCGCTCCCGGTTCCGACGTCTATGTGGATGAAACGGAACGGCTCCGCGTATCTTGTAAAGCCGTCACAGTGGATAACGGCGCTTTTTTTGCCAGATATGATAATCAAAACCCTTCTCCTTTCCCTGTTTTGCAAACAGGGAAAGGAGGGGCGCGGGCCTAGCCGTACTCAGCTTTCCGAACATGGAAACAACGCCTTGAGTCTAAAGGGTTTTCAAGGCGTTGTTTGTGTTTAATGAAGTCTTAGCGGGGCCAAGTCATGGCAATGCTCACCTTTTCTTAATACTTCCCGAATTCGCCGCCGTTAGGGGTGTAGGCGGAGGCTTTGTCGGGCATGGCGATGGTCTTCTTCGCCGCGCCGCCGAGTCTGCGCTGACCGTCGTTCTTTAGCTTGAACTGCGCGATGAGGTCTTCCAGCATGTTGGCTTGTCCGCTCATTTCCTCGCTCGCGGCCGCGCTCTCTTCAGCCGTCGCGCTGTTCTGCTGAACCACCTGCGCCACTTGGTCGATACCCTTGTTGATCTGCGCGATGCCCAGAGACTGCTCCTCGCTGCTCTTGGCAATCTCCCCGACAATCAGGCTGCTCTCGTTGATGCCGCTGACAATCTCCGTCAGGCTGGCGGCGGTCTCGTCGGCGATGCGCGCGCCCAGCTCGGCCTTCTCCACCGAGTTTTGAATCAGCACGCCCGTTTCCTTCGCGGCGTCGGAGGATTTGCTGGCGAGATTGCGCACCTCTTCGGCGACGACGGCGAAGCCTTTGCCGTGCTGTCCCGCTCTGGCGGCTTCTACCGCCGCGTTGAGGGCGAGGATGTTCGTTTGGAACGCGATATCGTCGATGGCCTTGATGACCTTGCTGATGCTCTGGCTGGCGGCGTTGATGTCTTTGACCGCGGCCATCATTTCGTCCATCTGGTGGCTGCCCTTCTCGGCGCTTTGCTTGATGTTGTTGGCCAGATTTGCGGCCTTGTTCGCCATTTCCGAGTTCTCCTTGGTCTTAACCGCGATCTCGGAGATGGAGGAGGAGAGCTCCTGCACGGCGGCGGCTTGCTGGGTGGAGCCTTGCGCCAGAGACTGGGAGCCGTCGG
>Ga0099364_10000776_pt1 | contig 54187 bp, 7 predicted proteins | sample TergutTh196P3_FD_73070 | JGI IMG/M metagenome (GOLD analysis project Ga0099364, IMG submission 73070) | Microcerotermes parvus P3 segment gut microbial communities from Pointe-Noire, Republic of the Congo - Th196 P3 | ecosystem: Host-associated > Arthropoda: Insects > Digestive system > Gut ... | reverse complement strand
AATTCGACCGAGAGCGTCGCCAGCAGCGACCGTCCCGAAGCGCCGCACACTACGCGCAACGCCAATTCTTTTTGTCGTATCCGGAAACGGCTCACAAACAAAGTCAGATAATTGAACAGCGAACACAAAATGACCAACAAGCCGGACAAGGCAAAAATCAAAATATGCTGAAATTTGACTTCCCTAACTATTTCAGAATCAAGGTAACGTAATTTTGTGATGGGCTTAATAATTACCTTGTCAAATTTATTCCGTCCCGCAAATTCATGTTCGTACAATTTTTTTTCGAAAGCTTCGATATTCGTTTCGGGATGCAGTTCAATGACGGCATGCGCACCCCATTCATCTAAGTTCTGACTTGTCGCCGCCCGCTCGCTAAACGGAGTAATTATATCGAAAGCATAATTACTTCTTTTAGGCATGTCTGAAACTATCGCACAAATTTCATTTTCGCCGTTATTAACCATCTTACCTATAGGTTGTTCGTTTGCAAACAATTGTCGGGATTTTTCCCGAGTGATTGCAATTTTATTACTGCCGGGTATCAGAAAATCACGACTACCTTCGATAATTTTTACGTCAAACATCCGAAATAAAGACGTATCAGCTTCCATTGTCAATACAGGATAATCTATGTCATTCAAATTGAGTTTTTCGTATGAATGGGTACGAACGGGAATAGCATTGGCTATTTCGGGAAAAATTTCTTTCAGATAATATGACATACGATTACCGTTACTTCTGCTGTATCCGCTATTACTAAATATTGACGGAGTGTATACAACATACATCCGTTCAGCGTTTTTGTGAAAATTGTCAAAAGTCATTTCATAGCGTATCCACAGCGTCGCCAATGCAAAGCAGGTAAAACCTACTGCCAGACCAATAACGCTTATAATCGTCTGGTTCTTGTATTTCCGCATGTTGCGGAAGGCGATTTTTAGATTGTGTCTGAACATGGTTATTGTGTTATTATTTTTTTTATATTTCAATTATTCAATTATTCACACTTCATAACTGTTATTCATATAGTTCATACTTATTTTTCCCCACAAACAGTATCACCGCTTTTTTCAGGTCTTTGCGGTCTTTCAACATGTATGAACCGCTATAGTTCTGCAATTGTTTTTTTGCATCGTTTCGGTCGGCGTCTGTTGGTTTTTTGCTTGCCTTAAAATATTTGAGTTCGAAAATCCATTCGTATTTCACTTGTGGCATCTGCGGACTGCGCATCAGGTAAATATCAATATAGCCGGTTTCTGTTTCCTGTTCGCTTTTGGGAACATATACATTGCTTTGGAATAGGCTGTTCAGAAGCATTATTTTAATGTATTTTTCGTCAAAATCTTTCAGGTCCTGGTTCGAGAGGCGGTTGAAAATGTTTCGGACAATGTATTCAATGAACGGCGTTGCTTTTCCCTCTAACGCCAGCGCTGCTATTGCTCGTTCGAGTTCTTCGGTATTGATTTTGAAACCTGCGTTTTCCTGCGCCAATTCCATTATATATTCCCAAAATACTGTTTTTATTGAATAGTTTGGGATGCGCAGTTGCACATTTGCAAGCATTGGCTTTTCTATGGTCAGCAAACCCAAGTAAAAAAGCAACGAAACAAAATATTTGTCGCGATAGAGGGCGTCAATCGAAAACTTTGACATTATTTGCGTAGTAATGCCTTCGTCTTTGATAATTTGCAGAAGCATGGCGCGGTTTTCTTCGTTGTATGTCAGGCGTTGCAGGCGTCCGTAATCAAATTTCAGGTTGTCGTCGATGATTTTTTCCGGAATTTTTTGTTCTTCAATAATCCGATTGAAAAAATAGAGCATCATTGACGGGTTGTAAATCCTGTCGGTAGCGTCTTTATGGAAAAGATAGCCATTGTAGTACCATTCCATATCCACATTGATGAACTCGCGGTTTACCCCTGTTTCGTCCATCAACCACTCTACTTCCTGTTTAGTAAAGCCCAGCATGTTGTTATAGCGTTCGTTTAGGGTCAGATTTTCGGCAATATTGAAACCGCTTGTCAGGTCGTCTAACATCACGGGCGAAATACCGGTAATGAAAATACGGTCAACTATCGTCTCGGCGCCTATTTTGAGCGTCTCGTAAAAGTCTCGTACGATGCCGTTTGAACGTACCATTTTTTTGTAAACGTCATCGACGCCCATTGCTATCAGGTCGTTGGCAAAATGGTCGTACTCATCAATTATTACAAATATTTTGACTACTGATTTTTTTGTATTATTAACTTCATTTTCAGTATTCAAATTATTTACCATATTGAATGCTGTGCGCAGCGACATAACTCCTTCGTTATTGCGAGTTATCTCTTCTACTTTTTCCATTGCCCGCGGAAAAACAGATTTGTATTTTTCCAAAAAGGCGCATACTGTTTTCTGTACAATCAGGTCAAACGATTTTCTGAAACTTTCAGGACTATCTGTATCAATTCCCGAAAAATTGAACGCCAGAACCGCATAAGAGTTCTTGCGCGGAGTAGGTTTTTTGCCGATATACAGTCCGCCAAACAAGCGCTGAAACTTCCCGATGCGAAGCATATCGTAATAATTTGTTAGCATCGACAGAAACAGGCTCTTGCCGAACTTGCGCGGACGTATGAAAAATTGAGACCCATTGGCTTCATTTTCCAACAGTTCGATGAACCGCGTTTTGTCTACGTAGGCAAAATTTCTCGTCCTGATGCTCTCAAAATCGGAATTGCCGTAGGGCAAACGTTTAAAATTTTTTGTTGTCGTCATGATATATTTTTTAAGACACAAAAGTAATTCTTTTTTCTAACTTTTCAAACTTTTTTTTCGGGTCGGGGTGCAATACATCAAAAAACGAACCTATGAGATTTTCTCACAGGTTCGATGTCGCTGATTTATTGGATTTAACGCGGTTGGAATCAGGTCTCTAAAAATAAGAGATTAGCTTCTATTGCAACAATCCGTTAACTATTCTGATAGTGTTGTTCGTACCGTTTAAATTACCTAAACTTGTAAAAATTCCATCACTATTGAATGTTCCTCGTTGTACCACACCACCGGAACCGATGCTAAAGGCAGCGCTATTAGCGCTATTAGGAGTTGTATTGCTCATATCGCCTGCATTATTGCCATAGACGACGCCTCCAGAAATACGAAAGCTACCACCAACAATACGCACTCCGCCGCCACCTAAACTTCCTTGTGCTATATTTTTGTGTAGAGAAGTATTATCTTGCATATTAAAGATTCCGTTTGTATGAACATAAACTCCACCGCCTAAATTGGCAATATTGTCGAATATCGAACTGTCGTCCAGCATGTTAAATGTTCCATTGTTTTCTACAAAAACTCCACCGCCTGTTTCAGCTTCATTACCGGTTATTGATGCGCTACCCTTTATAGTCAAGATACCTCTACTGACAGACACTCCCCCGCCATTAGTGTTAGGACTGCTATTACCTTTAATGCTTCCTCCGTTCATTGTAACGTTTCCTCCGTCAATAAATACTGCTGATACATTGTTGTTGACGGTTGAGCCGTTTTGTCCGGTAGAAAGTCCTTCAAGGTCAATGTTATTAAGGTTTACGGTTTGACCGTTACCGATGCGGAGTATAGAACCTTGACTGTTCAAAAACAACTTGCCGTTATTGATTGAATTTATTGTTACAACAAGGTTGGATAAATCATCGAAACTGTTGGTAACAGTACCGGGAACAGCAACATTCCCGCTCACAGTAATGGTATATTCAACATCACTCCCGCCATCTCTGATAAAAGTCAGAGCGTTGTTCCATTCGATGGTGTTTGAGACCTGTATCTTGTTGAAATTTAACTCCGGCTCGGGAAGATTCTCCAATATCGAAAGGTCAAGTTCGAATTCTGACTGGTCGCTTTTGCCGAATGTGCCCGTTTCGGAATAATCCAAACGCCAAAAATAATTTCGAGGAGTAATGGGCGTGTTGGGTTTTATGTGCTCCTTATAATCAAGTTCTCTTGCGCCTGTTTCTCTATTTCTTATAACGAACAAATACACATCAGAAGCCCCAAACAAAGTGTATTGGTAATAACCCCGTTTGGCATCTCTGCCAATGGTAAACCTGTGTGTTTGAGTAAACGTACTGGCATGGTTCGTAGCATGTGTTACCGTGTTGGTAAGAGATGTAGTTTGCTGAAATTGTGTGGTAGTTGTATTGGATATAAAATTTTGCCAATGTGACTCGGCGCTGGTTTTTGCGCCGATATTAATTATTGGAATCTTAAAACCAGTTTCTGCGCTCAATCTTCCTCCGGTAGTTTTTGATTTAGTATGTTCATCTACAGTCATTAAGACTGTTTCGCTACTGTTCGAAATTGTTTCTTCGATGATGCTTGTTGTTGTTTCTGAAATACTAAAAGTAAGTTGTGACTCCATGCCATTGTGAAATACAGGATCAGAGCTAAACAATGGAACATTTGACATTTCGCCAAGGTAGATATAATAAAAATCGTATCCGCTAAATGAATACGAATATTTTATTTTATCGCTTCCGTCATACGATTTTGCAACAAATCTATCTGCAGAAAAAAGTTCGTTCCAATTTGCATGGAGCGTAATATCTGCAGTTACTGCATCGACGTCGAAATTCCATTGGTTCGTCAACGATGCTTCCTTATACCACGCATCGAACAGATATCCGTTGCGTGTTGGGTCATCGGGCTTTGTAGCCCTTTTTCCTTCCTCCACTGTTTGCGGAGAAACCGCGCTACCTTCGTTGCTGTTGAAGGTAACCGTAAAGCGCTTCGGGTCTTTATCGTCGCAACCCGAAAGCATCAAAAATACTGCGAAGCAGGCAACTATCGTCGCCATATTCTTCAAAAAGAATCCTAAATTTTTCATTCTACTTTTTTTTATTAATTGATTGATAAGAACATACAGAGGCAAAAACAAAATAGCGGATTCACGTTATCCGCCTTGAGGTTGTAGGAACTACCGAATCACAAACAAGCAAATCCGCATTGCTGCGGCATATGAACTTATTCTTGTGATTCTTTGAAACTTCCTACATCTCAAGACAAGAATACAACAAAACGCAATTCTAAAATTGCCTTTCCTCCTCGCTTTCGACCCGAAAATCTACTGCGATTAGGAACTGCAAAATAAGTCAATTTTATTTTCAAAAACAAATTATTTTGAAAAAAAAGTTTTCAACAGTGTTTTTTCCACTTATTTAGAGGAGTTTTTTGATTTTCGCAAAAAACCATAATCTATTAGATAAAAGGTAATGTACCAAGCCTTTTGGCTTTTTCGATAATTGCATTGAACGAAGCAATATCCTCTTCAGAAAATTTTTCTGTTCCCCGCCTCTTTTCGTTCGCCTTCGCTTCCTTTATAAACCGGCGGGCTGCTTCGTCTTCTAATACCGGTATTGCTCTAATTGGCATTGCCATAATTGTTTATTATATATGATTAAAAAATCAGATTAAAGTTCAAGCGACAAAGGTAGATAAAAAAAATCAATTTTCCATTTTTTTTTTTTTTAGTTTTCAACGCAATTAATAAGGGAAGAGTTGTGTGTTGCGTCATTCTGCTACTAAGGGCGCTTTTGGGAAATAAGGGTAGGGGGCAACCTCCTGTTATTGACCTTGATAACTTTGTTTTTGCAAAATCGATTTTGCAAAAATAAAACACCGGAAAAATCCGTGTAAATCAGCCCAATCCGTCAAATCCGTGTATCCGCGTCAAACGGGCGTTTTGAACTCGTTAGAAAAACTAACAAGTTCGATTGTGCTGTGGATATGGGGATTACGGGGGCGGGACTTTCTTTTTTGTATGCTATGGTTTTCAGTGGATTGCGGGTCAAGCCCGCAATGACGGTTGAGGGGGGCGCGCCGCTCTTCATTCTTCACTCTTCATTCTTCACTCTTCATTCTTCATTCTTCACTCTTCACTCTTCACTCTTCATTCTCACCTCACCAACAACACCGTTCCCGACTGGAAGAATGTTCTTCCGTTCAGGAATACTCCTTCTACTTTGTAGGCGTATACTCCTTCTTCGCATAGTTTTCCGTTGTAGTAGCCGTTCCAGCCTTTGTCGGGGTCTTTTGTTTCATACATTAGTACACCTAATCTGTTGTATATCATCATGTTGTATGTTACTGTCGGGGTTAGTAGCGCTGGGAAGAACAGGAAGTTTCTGTATCCTCCGGTTGGTACGTCGTCGGCTCTTTCGCCGTTGGCGTCGGGGCGGAATATGTTTGGGAAGACTATGTAGCCGGCGTTGTCCATCTCTATCACGTTGTTGAGCGTTACTGTTGTGCTACACTGCGGCTCTGCTACTGTTCCTACGGTCAGTGTTACATTGTATTTTCCTGAGTTCATGTAGTAGTGCGCGGGCTCAAATTCGGTACTTATCGGGGTTCCGTCTCCAAAGTCCCATTGATACCACACTTCCATTGGCGTTCCGTCGGGGGTTGTTATCACGCTCTGGTTTTTTGTCTGTATCGACTGACCTACGTAGAGGTATCGCGAGCTGAGTTCAAAACCTGCCTGCGGCGTTGGTATGACATTCACTTCCCTTGTGAACGACCTCGGTATCATACTTTCTCCATACGCCGTCAGTACCACCTGATATGTGCCGGGCAACATGTATGTATGTTTCGGGTTTTCGTCGTTTGACGTGTATCCGTCTCCGAAGTCCCACACATAGTTGTTCGAAAATCTTGACTGGTTTACAAATGTCACCGAGTGTGGGGCGCAATCTGCGAACACTTCGTCGAAATCGGGTATCACGTCGGGCGGCACTATGCTTATTCTTATCGTTTGACTGTCAGAGCATATACGGTTTTTCGCCGTTGCGCGCTGTGTTATCAGGAAGTCTCCAAAATCGGTAATCAGCAGCGGGTTGGGGCTGGGGTCTATTGAAAAATTATTGCTATAGTTGCTTGATGCCGGTCTCCAACTCCACAGATAGTCTAATTCGTTAATGCTTTCTATCGGTATCAGGTTGTCTATAGTAATGTGTGGCGCCGGGTATGGATATGTCAGGTTTCCGGTTCTAAATGAGGCTATTGGCTGACTGAGTATCCTAATCGTGTCTGTCACAAAGTCGGTGCATATTCCCGCCCTTACAGTTAGTTCGACTGTATAGACGACGTCTTCGAACATTGTGGGAGTGTTGAATATGTGCGTAACTACGTGAAGGCTTGTATCTCTCACTCCTCCAATTATTGTCTGGTCTCCGAAGTTGAACGTGTAATCTTCGAAACCCTGCGAGCCGTTTAAGAAGTTTACTGTTGCCGGACTGCAGGCGTTCAGCCCGTCTATTTCATACTGGAAATCGGCTTTCACAAATGGGAATATCGTAACGTTCTGTTGCGCGGGGATGCTTGCGCAGATAATCGTATTATTACCGTTGACTACCCATTCGCTTATTGCTGTCATTGTTGGAAATCGTTGCAGGTTTTCAGACGCCGTGTTCGTGTATGTATGTGTCACCTCTTCAGTGTGTTGGTCATCTTCTAATATATAAAAGTCTCCAAAATCGTAGAAATATCTGACATTAGTGGGGTTTCCGGCGCTCAAAGACGTGTTTACGAACGTTGCCGGAAACGGCTGACATCCTGAAACGTTGTTGTCTTTTAGTTCGAACGAAGCTACCGGTCTTGGCAACAGTTGTATCGTTGCTGTTTCTTCGTTGCTGCACCAGTTGTTTGCCGCCGTCAGTGTTACGGTCAGATTTTGCGGCGCTGAGAGGCTTTGGTTTTCGAACAGGTGTGTTGGGTTTCTACCTGTTACGTTGTTTGAGCCGTCTCCAAAATCCCATGTAGAGAATGGCGCCGAGCCTATCGACTGGTTCATAAACTCCACGTAGAATGGCGAGCAACCTTCGGAAGCGCCTAATATATCAAAACGGGCTTCTACCTGCGGATTTACCAGTATTTGCCGCGAACTCGTAGACATACATACAAGGGTATCGCGTCCGGCGTGTATAAAATGAGAGTTAAACGCCGACATTTCAACCAAATACGGTATTGGCATCGTCGAGCTCCAATTTTGATACGCGTGTTGCATATCTCCGGTATTGCGCACCGTTTCTATAAATCCGTTTCCGTAACTCCATCTGTAACGTGTTGTGCTGTTGTTTCCAAGGGCTTCTTCCGGTATTTCCGTAGACGTGTTGTAAAATTCGACTATTTCGGGCGGACACACGCTTCCACCCTGCAGATTGTGCGTAAATGTCGCCTTTGGCACCGGATATATGGTAATAACAGTGTCTTTGTTGTCAAAACAGCCGCCGTTGTCTACCTGCAGCCACAAGTGGTATCTGATGGGGTTTGCCGTTTCGTTGGTAAAGAGGTGCGAAATGTTTGGACCTCTTGCGCCTTCATATCCGGGATGCGCGGGGTCGTTTGGCTGAATAACCGGTCTGTTAAGCGCCGGATTTGCATGTCCGGGGTATGGCGGCTCTACGCCTCCGGGAGTGTTCCAATACCAGCGGAAATCGAAGCCTCCGTGCGATGTGTTTTGGAAACCTACCGTTGTGGGATGACAACCTTCAAAACCGCTTGCCAAAAATCCCGCTGTAACGCCCGGATTTATAACAAGCTGTATCAGCGTGTCCGTTTGGCAATATCCTATTTCGGGGCGCATGTCGAGGTTTACCGTGCTTATTCCTACAAGCCGCGTTCTAAATACTTCGGGGGTTGTGCCTCCTATTCGATACGTGTAGGGGGTCTCTGAGAGCGCGCTTGCGGGGTCGCTGTATCCTGACTGCCATTCCCATACGTATCTAATTGCGGGGTCGGCTGAGTTTATTTTACCCAGCACATCGAATGGAGCGCATCCGTTAGTCACCGGAGGCTCAATAAGTTCGCCGCTTTTCACGTCCCACATTTCAAAATTTAATATCGGATTTTGATGTATCGTAAGCGGTATTTGTGCAAAATCGCTCGTGCAGTTGAACGTCGAAATCGCTCTTACGCGGTACATGAAGGGCTCGTCGTTGTTGTCTTCGAGGCTGTTTCCGGGCTGGTTTACAACTACCACGTTGCCCGGGCTTAAAGGCGTTCCGTCTGGTCGTTGCCATTGGAAACCGGCTGTGGCGTTGTCTCTGGCTACTGTGGTCAAGGTATACATGGGCCACGCCTTGTTTTCGCAGTAGAGGAACTCGCCTTCGTCGGGCATTGCGGGAGTGCGGTTTACTCTGAGTTCGGTAACGTTCGGAGGACTTGTGCAAGTGATGGTAAATCCGCTTCGCGTGTTTATTTCCTGCGTGCGATTGACGCGATAATAAATGTTCATCTGTATTTGCGCCTCTTCCCATGTTAGCGGGCTTGTGGGCAAATGATTAATCATATCCAACGTGTAGAGGTCTACATCGTCTATGACGAAATGTTCCACATCAAAAATTCCGCTTCCGGGGAGGCTCTCTTCCACGCGATACCAATAATAGTGTGTATTTGCGCCGGCAGTATGATTAAGCACGGTCATGGTGAAGTCTGAATTTAACGGGTCGTTTGCTTCGCAGGCTACCACCATGGGAATAATTGGCGCGTCGGGCGACCGGTTTACATTGATAATGAGGGTAGAAGGCTCGCTGATACACGCCCCGTTGGCGGTAGTATACGCCGCGCGCAATGTGTGCTCTCCGTCGTAATTCCCGCTTATCCAGGGCTCCAAACTTTCACGGTTGTTCATCACATTTCCGTCTTGCACATAAGCCGGCATATTGTATCCGTTCCAGCTTATTGTCAGATTTTCAGGATTTTTGTAAGTGTCGGCTGCATTTAAAAATACTCCTTTCAGTTGTGTTTCCACGTCGGTACACAGTTCCAATACTAATGGCAGCGGCTCTTCTGCGGCTCTCACTCTTGGCACGGGCACAGCGGTTATTTTGAGGCTTGTTTCCGACCAGCATGTAAATTCGTTTGTTACAGTCAGATGCATCGTGCCGCCATATTCCTTCATGTTCAGATAATCGTTGAACAGCAGTGAGGTAAAATGCTCGCCCTGAGGATTGTTTGGAACAGAAACCTCAGGGGTATCCGTAGCGTCCGTGTCGTGTTCTATTTCCCAGAGCCAACTTACTATTCCGGGGGTTTGTCTGCCGTCGTCCGCCCAGTATGTTTTATATCCGTGCGAGCCAACACAGTCGTCAATATCGTTTGGAATTATATTTGTAATTGGCAAAGGATTAATCACAATTGGCACATACGCAATCGTTCCGACGCATCCGGCATACGTGGGTTCTACCAACAGGGTCATCGTTCTTTGACTTGTGCCCCACAACGGATGCGCACTGCTGCCGTCGGGTCTGAACACGTTGTTAGGGAAGCGAACGGGTATATCGGGGTCGCCGGGATTAAATCCGGGCATCGTCATAACATGTATCGTATCAATGTTTGGCGTGACTGATACCCATTGTGTTCCCGGACGCCAGACCGGTTCTGTCGCCGTTCCGGGATGTGCTATATTTGTTTCGGGTATATAATTCCTTTCGTCTATGCGCCATCTGAAAGTGGCGGGAGGCGCGCCCGGAAAATTGGCTAAAATATCGGGTTCCAAATTGAAGTCCGTAGCCAGCATTTCGTCGTAAGCGCAAAACGGCTCTATCGCATATAATTCATCCAACTGCGGCACCGGTTTTACGACAATATTGAACGGGGCGCTTTCTTCGCTTGGGCATCCTTTTGCCGAAGTTGCAACAGCGTAGAACGAGGCTGTGCCGACGTCGCGTTGCTGCGGGGTGTTGTTTGTGGCGTTAAAGGCTGTTATACGCGATGTAACGCCTGTGGTCGCCTGTCCTATATCGTTGTAATCGTCGTCTCTCACGCTTCTCCATGTCCATGTGAGCGGGTCGGTGGTTAATGATTGGAACACAATGGGCGCGGCGTCTGTCGATACCGGATTTGAGTGGCAAAACTCGGGGGTTGTCATGTTCACGTATGGCGTTACCGGCGTTGGATTTACGGTTATTGTAACTTCTCTCTTCACGCTTTCGCCACAGGCTGGTCCGGCTCCGTAGTCAATTTCCGCCCAGATGTTAAACCGTCCCACAATAGGCGTTCCGTTGGGGTTGGCGGCGGTACTGTTGTTTTCGCGGGTCCAAAAATTTGGGAACGCACCCATGCCTGAGGTCTCGATTTCAAAGAGTTCTGATATAACGTCTCCGGTAATCGTTTCCCAATTAAACTCCCATGAATATGTTGCATCATCCATATTTATCGAGAACACGGGCAACGGACTGTCTACTCCTACTTCTATTTCGGGGCAGTATTCCATTGCTGTTGCAAGCATGTTTATTTCGGGCGTTCTGTGCACCAATATCGTAAACGATTTTTCGTCTGACACACAGAGCGTTCCATCTGTCAGTGTTGTAGCGTGCGTTGCGCTGACCCATATTGTTACGAGTTCACCGGCGTTGTTAGCGGGGTTTTGGGGGGTGAAGGGCGGCAATGCGGGGAATGTTGTGCCGGCTTCGTTTATTACGGCGCCGCTTGCACCGCCAAGTCCAAGCGTTGTAGCCTTGTCGGTGCGCCATTCGTAGCGCGAAATAAATGCGTCGTCTACGTTTTCCGTTTCAAAGTCATCGAGGGTCGTTAATGTGCCCGAACACACAAATTCGTTGCCGGGTTGCTTCATTATCGGTCTTTGGAATACTGCCAAAAGAGCGTCGAAATTTCTTGAGTTCACACATGCTCCGGCAGTGTTGGAAGTAGCGGTTACACTTACCGAAGCCGTTAACTCAGCCGGCGTAGTATTGACGGCGGCGGAAGTTTCGGGAAATACAAGCCGGTCGGTGGAATTGGTTAATATACCGTCCAAAATGCCTATATTTTCGGTCGTGGACGGCGTTTTCGACGGCGTGACTGTCCAATTATAGTTTGATGCAATATTATTTGAGGTCGTGAAGATGATATTTGAAAACCGGCTGTCAGAGCACAGTTCCTGTTTGCCTATATCTGCTATTTGCGGCAGCGGATGCAGGTTTAACAAAAATTCTCTTGGCGTTCCCAAACATTCTTTTCCGGTAGTCCAAACGGGCGTAACCCTCAAATTCAATACTTCGGGGCTGCTTCCGGTAACATCGGGTCTGAACGTTGGGAGATATGCTGCGTTTGCGGATGCGCCCGGGTCTACGGCAAAAAATTCGTCGTCGTGGTTTATTATCACCCAGTTGAAGTTCGCGGCGGTTGTCGCTGTCATAGTCGGGTTTGCCGCCAAAAACCCGGTACTGAACGTAAATACGTCGGGCGTGTAATTGTCTGCATCTGTGAGGTAACTGCAAACATGTACGGGTCCGAAATCACCTACTCTTGGCACGGGTTGCACGCGCAGGTCGAACTCAAATGGGGGGCTTGTGCATCTGCCGTCTATTGAGGCTCTTACGGTGATAGTCGAAACGCCTTGCGTAAAGCGGTCGGCAGTGAAGTTTCGCGCTGTGAAGTCGGGTATTTTTGCCTCGCCCATTGTTGAAACCTCCAGACTTTCGTCTATCATTCCGAAGTTTACTCCGGTTCTTTGCCATGTTATAACGGCTGTCGCGGGACTTGTTTGAAATTCTATTGCCTCAATTGGTTGTCCGTCGCAGAAAACGCGGTTTGCAGCCACCTCGTAAATATCGTCTACAAACTCCGGCGTTGTTGGCGCAGGGTCTACGGTAACGGAAAATAGCGTCGTGAGGGCTCCCTCGCAATACGCTAATCCGGTTGCGGCTGTTTTATTCAAACGCGCCGTTGCCGTGAAGTTTCCGGTGATAGTTTGTGTATTGTTGGGGTTTGCTGCTGCAAAGGTACCGATGTTGGCGTCATAAACAGGGTGGTTGGGGTCTGCGTCGAAGGGCGGGTATGCTATTTCGGGTCTGTCAATCGCCCATTTTACCAATGCTGGAGGCGTAGTTTCAAAAGGCGCAACTACTACATCCTGACCGGGACAGAAATTTAACGGAAATTGCGCCATCGGGTGAATTACCGGCACGGGTCGCAACAAGATAGAAAACTCTGTGGGCGCTGAAACGCAAGGGAACGTAAGATTTGGAACGGGAGTATCGTTGCTGTTAGGGTCGGGCAGCGTGTGGGTTGCCACAGCGTAAACATTGCCGGTGGTGAGCGGTCGGTTTGCGCCGGTGGTGTTAGGCTGCGCTGTGACGGGCATAGTGAAACCTGTGCGGTCGGTGGTTGCAATACTGTTTTCGTCGGGGTTCCACACGTTAGTAGCAAAACCGTCCCACCGGAACGCAGAGAGAGGCGCCTGATTTGAGATGCTCAACGGATAGTCAGGATACGTTTCCTCCGAGCAGAGTTCCAGGTTCAATAACGGCGTTGTCATCACCGGCGCCTGAAGCACGGTGAGTGCGCGGGTCAGCTCAAATTCGCAAAGGTTGTATGAGTTATGAAATACCTTAACTGTTATATCTCCGGTATATTGCGGCTGGCTTAACGTTGTGTTTAACGGGAGTATGCGCGTCCCGGTGTTTGCCGGGTCTGCCAAATCAATCATGCCGCCGGTAGTTCCACTCAATGTTTCGGCTATTCTTCTTTGCGCAGTTGGCGCATCTGCATCTATAGCCCAAACAAATTCTACCCCGTCCACATTGCTCGTAAGGTTTATAACATCAAAAGCATTGTCGGAGCACGTTATCAGATGCTCAAATCCTTCTATTGTAGGTGTGGGCGCAATATTTATGGTCATGGACGCTTCCACGCCTTCGCAGCCATCGTACCATGGCGTAACTCTCACGGCTAACTGCCGCACCACAAGAGCGCCTTGCTGGGGCGTTGTCACCGTGAAAGGCGGTATAATATCTGTGGCGCCTTCCGAAAATCCGAGCGGGTTCCATGTTACGCCCGTTGGCGCTGCCGCGTTCAAGTCGTATCTGCCCACAGGGTCTAAACCCAACCATGAGCCTATCTGATTGATATTCCATTGATATACAGGCTCTATGTTGGCTTTTTTGGCAAAACCGCCGTGCAGGTCAAATTCATTGAACGTCAATAATGTGTTGCTGCAACCGTAGTCTATATCTTCCAATTTGAAATCGTCGGGCAGTTGGGGCACCGGTTTTACTGTCACTGTAAGTAAATTGTTGCTCCACGCGCTTTCGCAGCCGTCTACCGTTGCTCTGACGTTGAACGTAGCGGCGCTTGGCGTTAATCTGTAGGGAGTTGCGTCGGGATGCCTTACCGTCACTCCGGTCAAATTTCCATCGCCGCTTGCATCGTAGCCTATCAGGTCAGAAGTTGCAACCCGCGTCCAGTCGAAGTTTACGCCGGCAGTACCGGTATTCAGGTTCTGACGGGCAGAATTGTTTGCAAATCCGGTAAAGAAATTGTAATCGGTGGCTGTTTCGCCGCTGCAAAACTCAAATTTGGCATTAGTCAGGTCGATAATTGCAGGCGCGTCGGGAGTAGGTTTTACTGTGGCGGTGAAAATTACCGGCTCGGCGCTTTCGCAAACTGTTGCCGGAGCGTATGTTGTAGGGGTCGTTTTAGAAATTTGCGCTCTTGCTTCAAATGTTCCTACAATATTGTGTCCGGTACTGTTGGCGCCGGCTGCTGAACTTGCGGTAATATGCGACGTGCCTGAAGTTGGTATTGTTGTGTTCAACACGCCGTGTGCATTATGAGTAAGCGTCCATGGGGTTGTTATTCCGGTTAGACCGGCGCCGGAGTTGGTGGTAAAGTTGGGAATAACAATTAGCTGGGTTGGGCATACGGGGTCTATATCATTGTGCGTTGAAGTTATTAGCGGTTCGGGTCTTACTGTCAAAACAAAAGATGCAGACGATTGACATTCTGTTTCGCTGTGTGTTGCGGTTACGGTTATTGTTGCAGTTTGGTTGGCGCCGGCGGTAGAAGTATTGAGCGCCTTGAAATCAGCAATTTGCCATGGTGATGCGGTAACTTCATTTGCTGAAACATCCCAGTTAGCGGGCTGGTCGATAGTCCAACTGTATTTTCCTACGGTCACGTTGTTTGTTACTCCCAGCGGGATGCCCGAAACTTTTTCGTTGGCGCAGGCTTCGATGGGTACTAAAAGTGTTTGGTCAATGACCGTTGTTTGCAATACAGTCAGTTCGAGTTCTTCTGTACCGCGGCAGGTAAGGGACGTGCTTGCCGGTATGTATGTAGCTGTTAGGGTAAGGGTTTCGGTATATGTCGAGCTGGCAGGGGTAAGGGCTGATGCGGGGGCTGTGAAAAGAGCGTCGCCAAAGGTTATAGCGCCGGTGGAGCCGGTCAGTGAGCTTATGCCGGTGGTGATTGTGCCTCCGCCGGTTGATGTCGGCGGGGCGGGTATGCTCCACTGCAAGGATGCAGTGGTTACATTGCTACTGCTGAACGTTATATCGTCAAAACTGTCGCCCGAGCAAACTTCGACTTCTGTATCTGTGTAGTTGAAGGCTATCACCGGCTGTCGCCAAATGTTTATATGCGATGTTACGGGATTGCCGGTGCAACCGTTCAGAGAAGGCGTTACGCGCAATACTATTTCATCTATATCAACGGCTGTGTGCGCCGGTCTGAAAGGCGGTAGACCGAAAGGCGGCGGACTGCTTCCTGTGCCCGATTGGGGCAACCTTACGTCTGTGGCGCCAGTCGCCGATGTAAACAGTTCTATTGCATCGTATTTTTCGATTATTTCCCAATCAAATGTGGGGGTGGGTGTTCCCTCAAATCCGTCTATCAATGTAAATTCAGCAGAGCCAATTAAAGTCGATGAGCCGCCGCAATGGTCTATATCAGGCGGTTTTTGCATCTGCGGATATGGAAACACTTCAATAGTATGCTCATTCATCTCGCTGTAGCAGTCGTTTACGCGGGCGTAGAAACGGACGGTTGCCGAGTAGTCGCCGGTGGTCGTATTTGTTGCTATGAACGATGGCAAGTCGCCAACGGTGTAACTTGTGAAATTGTTTGTTGTTCCAATAAAGCCCGGTAACGCGCCTGTGACCGCTGCATCCGGCAAGCCAATATTATCTGTCGGCGTTTCTACGCTCCAGTAGAAAACGATATTTGCGTTTGTAGAATTATATTCTGTTGTGCCTATTGCAGTTTGAAACAAGAAAGACGGTACGCGGTCATTAGGACAGAAGGGGTTGTTCAACAATGACGATAAAGTCGGCAATGTTGACGGCGGACTTGCGTACTCAAAATCAAAGATTGTCGGCTGGTCGGGGGTGGGTTTGACGGTTACAGAGCGCGAAACATCGTTTGTGCTTGCGCAATAACGCGGATAATCGGTGGATGAAAAAAACGTGTGCAAATCGCGCGGTATGTGCGCTTCGACTGTGAACGTTCCCGTAAAGGGCGTTGTGTAGTCGTGGGTTGTGGCGCTGTTGTTTGGCGCTGCGGTGAACGAGGTTATATTGCCGTCGCCGCTTCGTATGCCGCCGCCGGTGACTGTGCCGGCTGGCGTTATTGCCGAAAATATTGCCGGATTGTTGAGTTCCCAATGGAAGGTTGTACCCGCTAAATCGTTTGCTTCAGCAAAGGTTATGGGATTTTCCAACGTCGTTTCGGGACAGATATCGGGTATGTTTCCGGTTGTGATTGTGATTATTGGGCGCGGGCGCAGTACTAAATTAAAAGGTGCGGCTTGGGTAGACGTGCATGGTTTTGTTTCGTTGTCTTCCAAAATATGCGTTGCTATGGCTCTTACCGAAACCGTTGCAGGGATGCCTGCTGTGGTTGTGTTGTCGGCGGTGGTGAAGGTAAGGGTCGGGGTTGCTGCGGGCGTTGTGCCGGCGCTCGTCCATATCGTTTCGTTGGTTGTAGTCCAATCGTAGCGCGTTAATGATACTCCGCCTGTCAATGTATTGCTAATTTCAAGCGGAATATTAAATGTTTCATTTGCGCAAGCTTCCGTTGTTGTTGCGGCAAAAATAAACGGTTGTACTACCGCCTCTTGAAGTACAGTAAAGAGTGTGGAAAATCCGGCAGTACAAGCCGTAGAATTTGTTGTCGCCTGAGTTGAACTCGCAGTTATATTTAACGTTGCAGTATATCTTGCTTGCGTGGTATTTCTTGCGTTATCGAATGTTATTTCGCCGTCGCTGCCTGTTATTGTGCCGGTAAGGTTTGCAGCCGTTGCATCGCCGCGTCCGGTATCGCCCGTGCCGTTTAGACCGGTTATTGCCCATGTAAAGGTGTTTGTACCCGTTGTGACGTCGCTACTAAATTCAATTTTTCCGTCGCCAAACTTGTCGCCTGCGCAAATTATGTTTTCAAATGCAACTACATCAATTTCCGGACGCGGGTTTATGGTTATAGTCTTTGCTTCGAAATCGCCTGTGCATCCGGCATGTGTCGGGCGCACCCAAAGCGTCATCGTGCGCTGAATGTTTTCTGTGCTTTCTCCGCTGTTTATAATCGGAGTGAAGACGTGTGCTGGCGGCGTATCTGTGTTGAAGGCTCCTACTGCCGCATTATTGGGCGATGCTGCGGTAGGCAAGGTATACAATGGGCTTGGCAGTCCGGTAGCGTTGGCAGCCCACGTTTCGGTTCCGGTGATGTACCAGTTGTAAACTGCATCGGCTGCGGGATATCCGGGCGCCGTTGTGCTCAATGCAAACGCGGGAATAACTGCCTGCGAGTTGCTGCATACCACGAGCGCTGTTGAATAACCGGTTGCCATCTTTGGCGTTGGTTTTACGCTTATCGCAAACGTGTAAGGCTCGCTGGGGCATCCGTGCATTTCTGCGGTCACACTGACCCACGCCGTCACTGTTTCAGAGCCTGTGTTAGTGGGTAAAAACTGCGGTATAGCGCTGCCCGATGGCGTTGGAATACCTATATCAGCGCTGGTTTGCGATGTATTATCGGGATTGTTTACAATATCCCAAACAAATGTCGTAGCGCTTGAATTTCCGGTGTGATACCATGCCGTTGTTTCAGGCGATACCGTCTTATTTATTAACGACGTTTTAAACGAATGTATCGGTACCTGTTCGGTTGTTGAGTGGCAGTAATCGGGCGTGAGCGCTACCGGAAGCGAGAGGTCGGCAGGCGGGGTCGCTCCGTAAGCCATAAATGCGGGCTTTTCGGGCGTTGGTCTTACCGCTATTGTGAAGGTTGTGGGCGCGCTTTCGCAATATGCGTTATGTTTTGTTGCATCGAGGTTGTGCAACGTACGCGGTATTCTTGCGCGCGCAGTGAACTGTCCCGAATTGTCTACTCCATCTGTGTTTGCGGAGGTTATGAAACGGTTTATATTTCCTATGCCTGTTCTGGCGGCGCCATCTAATGCCGTGGCGCCGCCCGTAGCGATGTCTACTGTTGAAAAAATTGAATGATTGTCGAGCCTCCAGTGTACCACTTCGTTGTCGAAAGTGGTTGTAGTAAATCTCACAGCCGCTTCACCTGTCAAGGGGTTAGAGCCTACGGTCGTTGCGGGGCAGTAGAACGTTGGCGGGTCGTTGCCCACGTGCGAAGTCAGCGTTATTGAGGGTTGCGGTCGTACCGAAAGGGCTAAAACGCGCGGGTCGTTTGTGCTCGAATTTGACCAGCATCCGGTTTCCGAATGGCGCACTGCAAAGGCTATATTTGCTGCCCATGGGGTTGCGTTTGTAGGGTTCACGGCTGCAAAATCGCGCACGTAAACTGTTTGTGCTACTTGCGCCGCCGGAACATTGTGAATAACGCCGTTTGCAAGGTTGTTCCAAACCTCGTCGCCGGTTAGCGTCCACCGTATTCCGTCAATTTCTATTGGCGCCGAAGGTGGAGTTGTTGCCGGGTTTGAGGTAGTCAGCGGCAAGGCGGTATTATCTGCTGCGTTTGCATCATATTCAAACTCCTCGCCGGCACACGCTACAATTTGCGGAATGGCAAGCACATCCAACACAGGCGCCTGACCAACGCGAAGCATAACATTAGTAGTGGTAGAGCAGGTTGGCATAATAGGCGAAATGGCTCTCACAGACATTGGCGCGGTGAAATAGTATTCTTCTCTGACGCCTGTTTGTGCGCCGGTAAAGATATTCAGCGACGGCTCAAATTTTATTGTCACATTATCATCGGTAAAGCCCGCGGGGTTTGACAATTCGGCATTGTTGCCAACGCCTCCAAACGTTGCGCCTCTGCCGATATATCCCTGATTGGCAGCGTCATACGCTTGTGTTATCGACCAGTTTATTATTGCTCCGGTAATTGTTTTCAGTTCTATTCCGTCGTCTCCGCCAATGGTTTCGCCCGAGCATACCGTAATGTCTTGTGGCGCAAAGCCGGCAATAAATCCGGGACGTTGCACGACGGTATATACCACGTCTATGTGGTCGCCAAGGCAACCATCATGATAGGGTATGGCTCTGACAGTCATCGTCCTTGTGTTGGCGCCGGTAAATGCGGGGTCTATGTCGGCTCTGAAAGCGGGCACGGAGGCTACAGAAGCATTATTTCGAAGGTTGGCTAAATTAATCGTTCCGGTAAGTTGTGGGAAAATCGTTAGCGGGTTTGTCGCGGGAACTGTTTCGTATTCCAAACTTCCGTCTAACAGGCGCATATACCAGTAAAATACGGCTTCGTCAACATCATCTTCATACGGGTCAAAACCCGTCAACATTTCGAACGTAACGCCCGCAAATTGTTCTCCGGTGCATATTTGCGTCGGCGTCACCGGCGTTATCTGCGGCACGGGTTTTACTTCTATTGTCACCGTTTGCTCCTGGCTGGCGCAAAGTTTACCTTCTCCTGCCAGAGCTGTGACAGTTATTGTCGCCTCTCCGGTCTCAAGGCGCGTTCCAAAGCCGCTTTGCACAGTGCCGTTCATAGCGGTGAAGGCGGGTATTGAAAACTGTCTTCCTGCGGTACCCGTTCCGGGAACTGACTGCTCTCCGTCGCTGCCGCTCCAGCCTATTTCGCTGCTGCCGTAGCTTTGCCACCTGAAAACAGTATTATCCCGACTTGAGGTGAAAACAAAATCGCCCGTAGCCGGTACACGCGTGTTTTCGCACACTAACACATCGGCGGGTTTGGTTAAAACGGGCGTAGGGTTTAAAGTTATTGTTATAGACGCGTTGCCGGCGGCGGGAGCAGGACAAAAACCCGATAAATCACGCTTGGGTATGCGCGGGTAAAGAAGAAAAACGCCCGTCTCTACATCGCCCGTGTGAACCTTTGTAGTGAAATGTCCGATAAGATTGCCGGCGGCGCCGTTTTGATAGTCGTCTCTGTTTTGTCCGGGTTTCATATCGGCGTCAATAAAAATATCGTCGCTATCGCCGTCAAATACCCAGTGTACATACGCATCAGAGGCGGCGGGTCCCGCTGTGAAGGGATTAAACCTGTTTGCAACGATATTGTTTGTTGTTCCTCCGCCCACTGTTTCTCCCGGACAGACGGTCAGGTTGACATGAGTAGAGGTCATGCGCGGCTGGGGACGCACGGCAATATCCAAAGTTCCATAAACGGGACGCGCCGTATTTGCCGACCAGCAGCCTGTTACGCCGTGCTGCGCCCTGAAGTTTAAAGTTGCTTCGAGGTCAGTATTTCCGGTGTTCAATGCGGCGTTGAATTTAAACTCCTGCGCAACTATCCAGGGCTCTTCCGGTGGCTCGGCTGTTTCGTCAATTTGGATAAATCCCGGCGCCGCTGCCGACCACAATTTCGTATCATCATCCCAAACGATGTTGCCGACACTAAACCATTCATAACGTTGCACCGGCACGGGATTGTTCGCAAAATCGAGGGCTACATTAAGCGTTCGCGCAACGTTTTTTTCTTCCGAACAAGCTTCTACTTCCGTAAGCAAAGTCGTTACTAACTCCGGCGCCTGCAAAACCGTTAAATTTAACGGCAAGGCAGCGCCACTCGAACAACCCGTCGCCGCTACTCTCGCACTGACAGTAACCGTTGCCTCCAGCCCGTCGGGATATAACGTGTTGGCAGCAAACTGCTGAAAAGCCGGACGGAAATTTATAAGGTTGTTAGTTACGCCGGTTTCATCGCTATTGCTGAAAACATTGCCTATGAAACGCGTACCCTCTGCCATAGCCACAGTTGGTAAAGTATTTATATCGATGTTCCACCTGAAATCGACCGTTCCGGCGCCGCTCGACAGATGAATATCCTCAAAACGCGTGAAGGAACATATTTCTATCGGCGCAGTTATTGTAGCAAGGTCTGTAGGCTCGTTGCTATACAGTCCGGCTATCTGAACCAAAACATTCGGCGTGGGATTGATGACTATCGGCGTAGTTATTTTTTCTCCTTCGCAACCGTCAAACCAAGGGGTTACGGTGAGGGTTAGTTCGCGGGTGCCGGTGCCGGTGATGACGGGCTTGAACGTGTATGGCATAGGCGACAATGCAGCAAGGTCAAAAGTTGGCGCACCCATCGGAGGACGTCCGCTGGGAAATATCGTTGTGCCTGTGGTCCAATTATTAGTTTCAGTTTCTTCATCGCCCAAGACAGGCGCTATTGACCAAAAATATTGTGGACGTATTCTTTCTTCATAGTCAGGGTGGTCTTTGTCCGTTATGTGTCCTTCGGTAGTAAACCAGTTGTGCAACAAAAACTCGGGAATTTCAAAATCTTCTCCGCTACAGTCTTCTATAATTATCGGAAATGTTTCAATCATTTGCGGCGTTGGACGAATGATTATATCCACCTCAAGCGGCAAACTTCTACACACGCTTGTTCCTTCGCCCATGTTTGACCATACCGTAATAGATGTTCCTCGTTCAAAAAGCATTTGCTGCGAATTATTTACGGGCGCGAATGCGACATACCAACCGTCGTCTCCGGTTATTCCGTTGCCGGAAAGATTACCTCCGGTTAGTTCGGGAACATTGCTTGCCCACGTCAGAAAAGCATCTTCGGGCGTTTCAAATCCAATTAAATGTTCATCTTCCGAATGACAGAAGAACAGCGGCAAGGCGTCGTTTCCGTCGTCGTGCAGGTAGACGGGCGCTGCGGGGGTGGGGTTTACTGTTACAACAATTGTTTCTGTTGCGCTTTCGCAAGTTTGGTTTGTTTCGCTCCAATGCGAGCCAGCCGTGACCCTGAATGTACCTGTTATTGCATTTGTGGACGGAGCATCATTTTTTGTCGCAAAAAAGTTGGTAATATTACCCGCGCCTCTGTTTCTAATTATTGGCGTTCCGTCATCTTCTTCGCCGTTTGTGAAAACATTTCCTTCCGAAACATCCGTTCCAGCTACCGCCGGCGTATATGTCCATGAAATTATTGATGCATCGCTTCCATACGTGTTGGTAGTAAAAAGAGGTATGCTAACCCAATCGTCGGGGCAAACCGTAATAGGGTCGATATTTGAAGTTATTCTTATTTCGGGACGAATATTTACGGGAAAACGCACCGGTTCCGACGGGCAACCGTTATCGTGCGTCGCCCAAACCTCTATTTCTGTGGTCAATCGTGCATTAGTAGTGTTGTCGCCTACCTTAAATGCGGATATTGCCGACGGATTTGAAAGTGTGCTGCCACCGTTTGAGCCGGTTATCGTAAAATTGAATATTCCCGCTGCAGTTGGCGTTCCCGAAATAACGCCTGTAGCCTCGTTGAGGAACAAGCCGGCGGGTAGCGCGCCCGATGTTATTCTCCACCATGTTACGCCAAGTGAATATTCGTAAAAAACGTCTACGGCGCCGCTTTCAATAGTGCCAGCAGCGCCTGTGCCTACGCGAATAGAGTGTGAAACAGAACTTTCAGCGCCCCAGTTTTTCACTAATTCAGGATTTAATATTTTCCATGAATACGAGCCTATGTCTGCATTATTCGATACTGATAGCGGTATTGCAGGTTGCGTTTCTCCCGAGCACAATTCAATCGGGTCGGGCGCTACCACCACAGGCTCCTGTTTGACAGCGATTTTAGTCGGTTTTTCGTCGGCAACGCAACCGTCTGTAGATGTGGCGTTTACTGTTATAGTGGCTTCGTATAATAATTCGGTAGAAGTATTTAAAGGCAGTCTCGAAAATTCTATCGAACTGCCCATTCCCCACAAAGAAGCCGCTCCGGTAGACGTATTGTTTTCCGGTTGCGAAATATTCCATACAAATGTTGAAGTTAAGGGCGTCGTGTTGAATGATATTGTTTCCAGCGGGTCTCCAAAGTTGCCCGAACATACGGCGTCGTTAGTATTAATAATGTTTATCACCGGACGCGAAAATACGCTCATTGTCAATGGCGGTTCCAACGTTGTAGCACATCCGTCTGCATGTCCTTGTCCTTCTGCATTTCCGGTTGCCGTCACCGTCCACACATAAACATGGTTAGTGTTGCTTGTGTTGTCGGCAAATTTTCGGGCTCCTTCGGGCGGTGCGCTTGCATTGCCTGTTACGGCTGGCAGTCCGGTTGCTGCCGGCGGCGTCACTGTCCATGTGTAATTTACCTGCTCGTCGGGCAAGTTGCTCGAACGGAAGGTAAACGCCGGGAAGGCGCCCCCCACTTCGGGCGTTGGACACAAGGTCTGCATCGTTGGCGGACGTATATCGGGACGTGGCTTAATCCAAAACTGAAAACTTACCGGCTCTGACTGACAGCCGTGTGTTGCGCCCGTTACGGTCATTGTGCCGCCTAATCTGCCGGTAGTAATATTATCAATGGGCGTGAAGGCGCCAAGCGTATTTGCAAGGGTATAATCTTCGCCTGCAACCGTTGCCGGCAAATTGAAACCTATCTCATTATTTCCGTTCCACAGCCACGTATACTCCGTACCTGTCACCGAACTTGCTATTGTGGTTTGCGCGGCGGTTATATTTGTGCGTTCGCCCGCCACGTAGGGACAGTTTTCGATAATATACTCATCGCCGCTATGCGTGGGCAACGACAATCGCGGTCTGGGATTTATCGTGAGCGCCAAATTGTAAACCTCGCTTGTGCAATCGTTTACTGTGGCTGTTGTAGCAATGTTTGCAACAATTGGAATGTTTGAGTTATCATTTTTAGTTTCGAAACGGAAGGAGAACGGCGGCACTTCGTCTCCGGCTACATATTTGCCGAGAACAGCGGGGTCAGAGCCATCGGCGGGAGCAAATGCAGTATAATTGTCATTGTTGAGCGGCACGATGAAATCGTGAACGGGCGTTGTGATTGTCCAGTTATATGTTGTGTTTTGCCACATATTGTCTTTTAGTTCCATTGTTACTTCCTCGCCCGAGCAAAGTTCGGAAACAGAAAGTTGAATATCTTTTGGCTTGGGTTTCAGGTCAATATCAATAATCATCCTGTCTGACCAGCAACTGCCGTTGCTAACCTCCACGCCTATTCTGTATTGTTCCCATGCTGTGCTGGCAGTGAGGGGGGTAGTGCGTCCGGGAGGGAATTGTCCGTCGTGCCAGTCGTTGTCAAATCCGTCCATCGGCGGCGTACTCGCAAATTGCCAACGGTATGCAAAACCGGTATCATTGATGGGCGCTCCGCCAATTTCGGTAACAGTCCTAAACCTGGGCATCTCAATTAACGACTGGGCGCACAACTCTATCTTTTCTATTTGTTGTACAATAGGCTTTGGCAGAAATGTAATTGTCGTAAAATCGGAAACCACATCGCAACCGCCGGCAACAGTCCAGCGAAACGTGTATCTGCCTAATTCGTTCAAATTGATATTTACTCCCGTTCTGAAATCCAAAGTATCTTCTATAGCGCCCCAGTCATCAGGAATAGGCGTTTTTGCATACGAGGGCGTCAACTGTCGGGTGTATGGTTGATTTACTTGAGTAGAGGTTATCGTGATTGTAGTTTGTACATTATTGCCTTTAATATTTGTTTCCGTTATCGTGAAAGAGCCTGTAGTTGTCGGAGTTCCGGATATTAAGCCTGTTTCAGAATTTAATTCCAAACCAGCGGGCATCAAACTTGTAACTTCCCACCTTGCAACGCCCGCAACCGTCGGCAACGTGAAATTGTAGAGCGTTCCTACCTGTCCGTTTGGCGTTGAGCCCGCCGGCGGAGGTACTGTTTCTACGGCATGAACAATTTGGATAGTATGCGGTACTGTAGTAACGGCAACGTTGGAAGCGTTAAAGCCGGTTAATGTAAATGTATATGTTCCCGGCGTTCGGGGTCTGCCTGAAATAATTCCGGTACTTGCGTTTAACGACAATCCCGGAGGTAAAACGCTCGTAACCGTCCACCACGTGTTTCCGTGATATTTATATTCTGTTCCGTCTTGCAGTTCTATTTCCCACAGTTGCCACCATCCTGTTTCAACGGGGCTTGGTCGTATCGCGCGAAGTTCGTATGGCTCGCCAAAACATTCTTCGTCTTGGGGGGTAAAAACCTCCGCAGTAGTGTTTGAGGCGGCAAAAAAGACTTGCGCCGTGCGGCTTGAATAGCAACCTTCGTCTGTTCCGCTCCAAATTCTCCATTCGACAGTGTAAAGGTCGGGGGTGACGCTTGTGATTAACGCTTGCGTAGGGTCTGTCGGGAAGTCAGGATGTGGCGGCAAAGGAACAGTGGAGCCCGCAAGCGTCCATCTGCCGTTGTAGCCGGCGGGTCTGTTTCCATGCAAAGGTATGCTGTGCGTGCTGCCATCAAACGTAGCCACGCAAACAGAATACGGTTTTCCGGTAATATTTGGGTCTGCCGTGAGAACAGCAGAAACATTCAAAACGAGTGGCAACGGTTGATTGGCGTTCGAACAAGCCCTGCCGCCTTCCTGTCTTACCGAAATTATCTGTATTGTCACAGTCCCCACATTGACGTGCGTTGCGGGTATTGTAAATTCAAAATCAAAATCAACGGTGGTAGACGGCGGAACCTCTAACGGCAATTGTGTTTCGGTTCCTATTCTGTATTCCACGAAAAATGCTCTACCGGGCTCGCCCGTAAGCGAAAGTGTGGCGCGATAAGGAATATTTTCGCAGGTGGCGACTGCGAGGTCACCCTTGAAAACAGCGGTAGGCACCCGCTCTACAATAATTGTAGCTGTAGCGGTAGGCGCCGTCGTTTGAGTGCAACTGCCGACACGTTCTATGGTTAATATTTTGAAAGTATATATTCCGGCGCCACTTAACATGCTTGCAGGTATTTCGATAGAGGGCGATGTAACGGTCGAGGCTATAGTTGCGGTTTGTATCACTCCTATTCGGTTTCCAGCCTCGTTAAGCAATTCCCATGTAAGCGTAAAACTGTTGCCCGGCGTGCCTCCCGAAAGGTTGATACTGACGTTTGCTCCGTCGCCGGCGCAGATGGCTTGCGTTTGCGAAGCCGGAACAATAGTTACCGTCGGGGCGGCAGATATTGTTAAATTTGCATTTATACTTCCTGAAGGACAATGATTTGCTCCGCCGTCTTCAGTAGGGTTAGTATATCTCCAAAATACCTCAATAGGTCTGCCCGTTGTGGCTATTCCCGCGGGATAGGTCGCAGAGTTATTGTTTACGTTTGTCTGGTTGACGCCATTGTAAGTCCATACTAATTCAGCATCAGCGCCTACCGTTATTCCTGCTACGGTAGCGGTAAAATCAGCGCCTTCGCAAAGCGGCGTCGGGCTTGTTGTTATTGTTCTTCCATCAAGCGACAACAGCGGACGTTTGATGACTGTTACCACCGGTTGCGCGGTAGTGTTTGTGCATGAATTGCCGCTTGCGCTGATACTTGTTATTCTGTATTCGTGCGTACCGGAAGCAGGATTGACTGTAAGTTGATACCCGCCGCTAAAAGGAGGAGAAGTGTGTTCATAACCACCTGTACCGCTGACCGTAACAGTGTAAGTCTGATTTGCACCCGTCGCCCCTGTTAAGCCGCTGATGTTTAACTGTCTTGGGTCATTAGCGCATATTGTGCCGCCGCCCGACAGTGTAGCCATTGGGATTGTATTCATTGTCACAGAGTGTGTTGCGGTGGCGCTAAAACAATGTTGGCAACCGACGGTAACTCCGGGCGGCATATCGGCAGCAGCAGGCGGCGTGTTAGTGCACGATGAGGGCGGCGTGTTCACCGGAGTTGTCCACATGCGATACATCCTAATCTGTGCAGCGGCAGTAAATCTTATATCAGCCCACGTGCCTGTTCTATTAGTACCTCCGCCTTGCGTGGCTACAATTTCATAACCGGTTCCATTAAGCCACACATAAGTTACAGGGTCTGTAGATGTATTTGCGGGGGCGTGAAATCTGTAAGTTTCTCCTTCGCATACCGTTGTGGGTCCTGTAATTACCGGCGCTTGAGAAATATTATCGCGCACTCTAAAGGTTAGAGTTGCGGGGGCGCTTTCGCATCCGGCTGTGGTCACGTATCTTACAGAGTAAGTTCTATTCCTTTCGGCGGCTGTGCCGTTGCCTACTAATCTGCTTCCGGCAGGCACATAATTAGCAATAGTAGAACTGGGGTCAAATAAATTGCCGCCGCCGGGGTTAGTGAAGTAGGTACCGGTGCCGGTTGTGTTAGTGTAATATCGATAACTTGCGGCTTGAGAAGGAGCAACACCGCCGGAGGTCATAGGCGTATTATAGTTATTAACAACGCCTTGCTGAAAACAGAAGTCGAGTGTTTTGTTGTCGAGTACTTGAGTGGGGGCAGTAACATTTATGCGCGCACGCCTAACAATTGCGCGTCCTCGGTCGGTATTGTCTGGTGTAGTTCCTGGTATAGGACCGTTGCATGAGTTCCATGTATACATTGTTACTTCTACATAATCTCCATTTCTTGCAGTAGAAGGTAAACGAACAAAATTTGATTGTGCTTGCGAGCGGTTGCTGATATTACTGTTTGGTACCTGCACTACCCTGCGTGAACCGGAAGCCGTATTAGCAGTTCCACCATCTCGCCATATATTACTGCCTGTTGCATTGCCTGCAATGGTGGCTACAGTTACTCCACCGGTAGGAGCATTAGCAATTGTTATATTGCCCGAACCACCACCAGCAGTATAATATCTATATTCAAATTGCACATACCTGTCGCCAGCACAGTTAGTTCTAGTCATGTCTGTAAAGTTACGTCCCGTAACATCGCCAACACAAATAGTATATTGTGTTACATTACTTGCAACATTATTATCTACAAGGAGTAACACGTCATTATCATTTTGAATATCATCTTTTTGAAGATTGTTTACATTAACTGTCTGTGGCATACCACTATATATTTTCAAATCGGCGATATAACTGGTTTCTCCTGAAGCAGAGGAACATGACCTATTCCACCCGTTGCCTGTAACAGTTCCGGTGCACCTGATACCTACAACTCGCAAATGGGTAAAAGTGTAGGAACATGGAGGGGTTGCGTTAACATTATATCGATAAAATATTCCATGCCTCGGAACCAATTGCCATTGACTATTCAATGTAAGTTCATAAAATACTGGTCCCTCCCCCCAATTGACTACTAACCATATAGCGCCATCCATCAGTCCATGTCCGGTACCGAGATTTGTAGCGTGGTTAAATCTTATTCGCCATGTGTCAGAAGGAGCAGAACCGTTTGTAAAAAGCGACCCGGTGAATTGATTAGCCTGTGTTCCAGGCGTACCTATTGCAAAACCTTGTAACTCAAAAATTGCGCCTGAAGTACGGGTTGCACATTGCACCTGAACTATAGTGCCCGGATTAACCATCAATCCATTTGTAGCAGTAGAATTGTTCAGTCCTGCGGCTGGAAGGGCTGTCGTAGACCATGGTCGCGCATTTGTATACCCAAAATAACGGTCTACGTTAACTCCATTTATTGCTACTGTTTGCATACCTTCCAGCCTCTGCCCCCACGCCTCGCTGCTTCCAATCACCATCACCGCTATCAACGCCGCGATTTTTAACCAATTTTTGATTTTTGATTTTTGATTTTTGATTGTCGATTTTCGATTTTCGATTTTTGATTTTTGATTAAAACCATTATTTTTTTGAAGCTCCCTTAATAGCATGGTTGTTTCGGGGACATCTTCCCTTATTACTTTCGTGAGAACGCTTCGCTTAGTTCCCTTATTTATATGACGGGATAAGGGAATAAGGGGGGTATGTGTTGCAGCCATTATTCTATTAAGGGGGCTATTTGAAAATAAGGGTTTTCGATTTTCGATTTTTGATTTTTGATTTTCGATTAAATCCCGCGTCAAATCGGCGTTTTGAACTATTAAATTTTCTTTAATAGTTCGATGTGGTTGATAGTCAGCATGTTTAATAATCATGCTGGAATGTCGCGTCAAATCGCGGTTTTGAACTATTAAATTTTGATTTTCGATTTTTGATTTTTGCTCAAAACCCTTATTTTTGGGAAGTCCCCTTAATAGCATGGTTGTTTTGGGTTTATCTTCCCTTATTAACCTGCGGACAGGACATGCGGCATACGCGCCAAAGTCCTGCAAGGACGACACTTGAACACCCCGGCAAAGTGTCGTCCCTGCGGGACTTTGCCGAGCGTGTACATTTGTCTGCTTCCGTAGGTTAAAACCTACGGTTAATAGAGTATCGTCCCTGCGGGACTTTGCCGTGTCGTCATTGCGGGCTTGACCCGCAATCCCCCGTAGAGAGCCAAATGTAGGGGATACCGGCATACGCCGGTATGACGTGCGTGTGCAGGGGGATACCGGCATACGCCGGTATGACTTGCAGACATTTATTATTATTTCTATTATCCTTTTCATTTTTTTAGTTTTTTTTAGTTAGTTACCTTATTACTATTATATCGCCTATCTGCTGGAATATTGTTCCGTTTTGGAATACGCCTTCTATGCGGTACATGTACACGTCTTCTTCCACTAATTTGCCTCTGTAGTACCCGTTCCAGCCTCTGTTTACTTCGTGTGTTTCATACAACATCACTCCCCAGCGGTTGTATACCGTCATGTGATATTTTGCCGTTGGGCTTAATATTGGCGGGAAGAACAGGTAGTTTCTGTTTCCTTCCAACGGTACTTCGTCGCTTGGTTCTCCGGTTGTGTCGGGGCGGAATACGTTCGGCAACGATATTTTGTCGGCTTTTTCAAGTTCCACAACGTTATACAGCCTTAGCGTGGTGCTACACTGCGGCTCTGTATTTGTTCCTACGGTCAGCGTTATCGTGTATGCTCCCGGGTCCATATAGATATGCGTGGGCTCGTGGTCTGTTTTGAATGGCGTTCCGTCTCCAAAGTCCCATCTGTACCACACGTCTAAGGGTGTTCCGTCTTCGGCGGTTATTTCGCTGAAGTTGTTCACTTCTAATGGTTGCCCCACGAACAGTTCGTCGGCTCTGACCGCAAAACCCGCCTGGGGTGTTTGCAACACCGTCACATATTTAACTATTGATATTGAGTTCAACTCGTCTCCAATGGCTGTCAGTGTTACTCTGTGGGTTCCGGGCGACAGGAATGTATGTCTTGGGTTTGTTTCGCTCGACACAAATCCGCCTTCGCCAAACTCCCAGACAAATTCGCGCGCATTTCTTGACGTGTTGTTAAACCTGACCGAGTAGGGCATACAACCGGGCTCTACATCGTCGAAATTCGGAATTATACCCGGCGGCACTATATTGATTGGTAACGTCAGGGTGCTGAAACATACTCTGTTTGGAGCTATCACACGCTGAGTGATTTCAAATTCGCCCCAATCCGAAAGCCCTAATGGCGACGGGAAGGGCAAGGTTGAGAAGATGTTTATGTATGGAATATCGCCTCTCTGGTTCCATGTCCATTGATAGGTCAGTTGACTTCTGTCCGTCGGGTTTATTTGGTTTTCCAACTGTATTGGCGGCGCCGGGAACGTATATGGCGAGGGATAGGGACTTCCCGGACGGAACGCCGCTACCGGTTGCGACAGTATTCTGATAGTGTCGCTAAACGTTTCTACACAATTTCCCTGTCGCACCGTCAGTCCTACATCGTATAAAACATCTTCGTACATCGTAGGCGTGGTGAAGGTGTGCATAATCAGTACGCCCTCTTCCCTGCCTCCGCTCACGGTTGTATTGTCTCCAAAGTCAAAACTAAATTCTTCAAAACCCTGAGAAGCATTTAAGAAACGTATCGTTACCGGACTGCACGCATTAGTACCTATTATTTCATACTGGAAATCGGCTTTCACGTAGGGGTATACTGTTATATCCTGTTGCGCCGGAATGCTTGAACATAAAATTGTTTTTTCGCCGTTGTTCACCGTCCATTCTGTTATTGCGGTCATTGTTGGTTGTCTGCGCAGGTATGCTCCCGCCATGTTCACGTAACTGTGGTGCACCTCTACCGTCTTTTCAGTGTCATTGAACGTATTCAGGTCGTCAAAATCGTAGAAATAGACCACATTTTCAGGGTTTCCTTTGTCTAATGACGTGTTAATAAAGGTTGTGGCAAGCGGCTGACAGCCTTCAGTTATGTCGTCTTTCATTTCAAACGAACTTAGCGGTCGGGGCAACAGTTGTATAATACTTGAATATTCATCGCTGCACCATGTGTTTGACGCAAGTAATGTGACTGTCAGGTTTTTGGGCTGCGACGGGCTTTCATTTTCGAAAATATGCGCCGGATTTCTAACTGTTACGAATTGTGAGCCGTCGCCAAAATCCCATCTTGAGAATGGCGCCGAGCCTCTGGAACTGTTCATAAACTGTACCGGAAATGGCGAGCATCCTTCAGCGTCGCCAAATACATCAAATTGCGCTTCTACCTGAGGATTTACCAATATTTGCCTTGCATAAGCAGACATGCAGAACAATGTATCCCTTCCGGCTTGAATAAAATGCGAGTTGAACGCCGCCATTTCCACTATATGCGGTATAGGCATCGACGAGTTCATGTTTTCATACACGTGTTCCATATTTCGGTCATCGGGCACTGTTTCAACAATTCCGTTTCCGAAACTCCATCTGTAGCGTGTTCTTTCGTTGTTTCCGAGCGAATTGCCCTGTCCGTCGTTTGACGTATTAACGAAATCTACGGCAAGCGGCGGGCAAATACTTGTACCATCGGTCAGGTTTGGCATGGCAAACATCGCTCTCGGCATCGGGTATATCGTTATAATAGTGTCTTTGTTGTCAAAACATCCGCCATTGTCCACCTGCAGCCACAAGTGGTATTGTTTTGGCTCTGCTGTTTCGTTTGTAAACTCATAAAATATGTTAGGTCCTCTTGTACCTTCAAATCCGGGTTGCGTGTTTGGCTCTATCACCGGACTGTCTAACGCGGGATTAACGTGTCCCGGATATGGCGGCTCTGTACCGTCGGGAGTGTTCCAGTACCAGCGGAAATCGAAGGCTCCCTGCGATGTATTTTGGAAACCTACCGTTGTGGGATGACAACCCTCAAAAGCGCTTGCTACAAATCCGGCTCTAACGCTCGGACTTATAGTCAGTTGCAATATTGTGTCGCTTCTGCACGCTCCTATTTCGGCTCTCATATCAAAGTTCACTGTACTAATGCCTTGCAGCCTTGTTCTAAATACTTCGGGGTTTGACCCTACGAGGAAAAATGTGTGTGGCGTTTCAGACAGTGCGCCCACGTCCGCGCTTGAGCCCGGTTGCCATTCCCAGAGATACAAAATGTCTTGGTCGTCTGAATTTATTTTTCCTATGACGGGCAAAGGCGCACAGGCATTTTCCATTGGCGACACAATAGGCGTTCCGGGCAAACCGTGAGATATATCCAAAAGGTCGAAATCCAATACCGGATTTTGATGTATTGTAAGCGGCACATACGCTATATTGCTTCTGCAGTTGAACGTCGAAATCGCCCTTACCCTGTACATGAACGGCTCGCCGTTATTATTTGCTATGCTGTTTCCGGGCTGGTTTACAATAACTATATCTCCCGGGCTTAAAAATGTTCCGTCGGGGTGTTCCCAGTAAAATCCGGCTGTTGAATTGTCATTTGCTGCCGTTGTCAGGGTATACATGGGCCACGCCCTGTCTTCGCAGTATACGAACTGTCCTTCGTCGGGCATCGCCGGGGTGCGGCTAATTCTGAGTTCTGAGGTGCGTTGCTTGCTGGGACACGTCAGGAGAGTATTGCTTCTGGTAAGATATTCTTCCTCTCGCCCTACGCGATAATATACGCTCATCTGTAATTGTCCGTCAGCCCACGATAGCGGATTTGTCGGCAAATGGTCGAGCATGTCCACGCTTGTCAAGTTTTCGCCTTCGGCAACCTGATATGCCACGTCGAAACCGTTGCCGGGCGCGCTCTCTTCCACACGTTCCCAAAAATAATACATTTTAGCGTCGTCGTCATGATTGAAAACGGTCAATTTCATGGTCGGATTGGCTTCGTCAAACGCTTCGCAGGCTACAACATTAGGTACTATTGGCGCATCGGGCGAACGGTTAGCATTTATTATGAGTATAGAGTTTGCGCTGCGACAAGCTCCTTTATCGGTCTCATATTCAGCCCGCAGCATAATGTTGCCGTCCCTGTTGCCATTTATCCATGGCGACAAACTTTCCGGGTCGTTGGGCGTTACGCCGTCTTCCAAATAAGCCGGCATATTATACCCAAACCATGTGAAGGTCATCTTGGACATGTCGCTGTAACTGTTTTCGTTGAGCAACACTGCATCCAACTGAACATCTACATCAGTGCATATTTCCAATACTAACGGCATGTCGGGTTGCGCCGCCCTAATTCTTGGCACCGGTATTGCATTTATTTTCAGGCTTGTTTCCGACGAGCATGTAAATTCGTTGATAACTTTCAGATGCATCGTTCCGCTGTATTCCTCCATTTTGTCGTTGTCGGGGAAGTATAGAATAGTCATGAAATCGCCTTGCCGCAACACTTCGGGACTGTCAAACATACCCGCGTCATGGTCTATATCCCAAATCCAGTCTACTATGCCCGGCGTAATCCTTCCGTCGTCGGCATAATATATTTTGTTGCCGTGTTCGTACACGCAATCGTCTGGGTCGCTGGGGATAATGTTTGTTATCGGCAACGGGTTGATAATGACGGGTATGCTTGCAACAGTACCAACACAGCCGGCATAGTTTGGCTCTACCAGCAGGGTCATAATCCTTTGAGTAACACCCCAGAACGGATGCTGAGCGCTGCCGTCGGGTCTGTAAACATTATTCGGGAAGCGCGCTACATTGGACTTCACCATTATTGTGTCTATTTCCGGGTTGCGCGACGCCCATAAATCGTTGTGCATCCAATTATTAGCGTTGTGCGGGAAATTCGCTTCGGGTATGTAGTTTCTGTCGTCAATGCGCCACTGGAACGTTGGTGAAGTCGTATGGGAGAAATTGTCTAAAATGGTCTGTTCCAATGTGAATTGCGTGAAGGGCATTGGGTCGCTTGCGCAATATTCAATAACATCGGGAAATACGTCAGCCAACTGTGGCACGGGCTTCACCGTTATCACAAATGCATCGCTCGTATAACTTGGGCAACCTTTAGCCGACGTTGCAATGGCGTAGAATGACGCTCTTCCGGCGTCGCGTTGCAGGTCGGTATTGTTTGTGGCGTTAAATCGCGTAATCCTTGCGGAGTTTCCTGATGTTATTTGCCCTATGTTGTTATGTTCGTTGTCGTTTTCGCTTGTCCATGCCCATGTGAGCGGGTCTGTGGTGTGCGATTGGAAAACTATTGGCGCGGCGTCGTTTGATACTGGGTCTGTGTGGCAAAATTCGGGCGGCGCCATATTTACCTCAGGCGTTCCCGGACGTGGATTTAGGGCTATTGTGAGTTCTCTTTTCGCTCCTTCGCCACACACCACGCCGTCGCCGTAATCTATTTGCGCCCATATATCAAATCTGCCCACAATGGCTGTGCCATTAGGATTGGCTGTGGTAGTGTTATTCACGCGTGTAGTGAAGGGCGGGAAGGTCGTTCCGCTGCCCGAAGTTGTAGCCTCGAAGGTCGTCGAAATCAGGTGTCCGTCTGTAGACGTCCAATGGAACACAGGCGAGTGCGTGGCGTCCATTGTTGTGGTGAAAACAGGTAATGGGTGGTCGGCGCTTCCTACATCTGTTTCGGGGCAATATTCCACTGCCGCTATCAGTTGGTTTACTTCGGGCGCCCTTCTTACCATTATCGTAAACGCCGCCTCGTCTGAAACACACAATCGTTCGTCGGTGAGGGCTGTAGCGTGGGTTGCGCTAACCCATACCGTCACTAATTCTCCAGCGCTGTTAGCGCTGTTTTGTGGGGTAAATGGCGGCAATGCAGGGAATGTAGAGCCCGCAGCGCCGTTTACTACCGCGCCGTTAGCGCCTCCAAGCGCAAGGGTAGCGGCTTTGTCGGTGCGCCACTCATAGCGCATTATGTTGGCGTTGTTTACATTAGACGTTGCAAAGGCAGGCAAAGTAGTTAGCGCCCCCGAACATAAGTCGACGTCTGCAGGTTTAACCATTATTGGTCGTTGGAAAACAGACAAAAGAGTGTTAAAAGTTCTGGAGTTCACACATGCTCCGGCTGTGCGCGACGTTGCAGTAACGGCCACATCAGCCGTCAGCAGCGGCAACGTAATATTCGAAGCAAACACGCCATCGGGGAAAATTATACGGTCGGTTGTGTTTGTCAAAATATTGTTCAGAATGCCCAGACTGCCCGAAGTTTCCGACGGCTCTACAGTCCATTCATAGTCTGCTTCAATACTGTTTGAAGTTCCGAAAATAATATTTGCAAAACGACTGTCAGAGCATATTTCCTGTGCCGGAATATCTGCTATTTGCGGCAAGGGATGCAGGTTTAGCGAAAATTCGCTTGGCGTTCCCGCACAAATCTTACCGTCTGTCCAAACGGGCGTCACTACTAATGTCATTATTTCGGGAACTCCGCCTGTTACGTTTGGTCTGAATGTCGGCAGGTATGCTCCGTTTGCCGACGCTCCGGGCGCAAGTGCGAAATGGGCTGCATTATAGTTTGTTATCGCCCAGTTGAAATTAGCGGCATCGGTAGTTAAGCCCGGGTTTGCCTGTAAAAATGCCGTACTGAAGACGAATGGCGTTGGCGTGTAATTTCCCGAAGCCTCAAGATAACTGCATGCGTTTACAGGTCCAAAACCTCCTACTCTTGCCACGGGCTGCACGCGCAGGTCGAAAACTAACGGCGTTACGCTTTCGCATCTTCCCACCATTGCGCTAACGCTGACAGTAGAAACTCCTTGTGTAAATTGCTCAGTAGTGAAGTTTCGCGCCACGAAATCGGGTATTTCTTTGCCGCCCATATTTGACAGTCCGTTACCATTGGCGAGGGCGCCAAAATTTACTCCGTCGGTGCGATGCCACGTGATATTGGCGTCGGTGGGAACAGTTTGAAATACTATTGCATCAATTTCGTCGCCGTCGCAAAATACGCGGTTTGCAGCCGTATTATAGACTGTGTTTACAAACGAGGGCGTTTCGGGCGCGGGGTCTACTGTTACAGAAAATAAGTCAGTAGAAACGCCGGCGCAATACGCTAAACCGGTTGGCACGTCGGCGGTTTCGGGCATGAAATATGTGGTTTTCAACAATCGCGCCACGCCCGTAAATTTTCCGGTTAAAGCCGCGTTACTGTTAGGGTTGCCGGCTGCAAACGTACCTATATGCGTGTCATAAACATCGTCGTTAGCATTGTCGGGGAAAGGAATTAATGATATGTCGCGCCTGTCTACCTCCCATTTTACCAATGCTGTTGCAGGCGTTGTTTCAAAATTATCGACTTCTACATCCTCTCCCGGACAGAAAGGCACGTTGAAACTTTCCATCTCCAAAATAATCGGCACGGGTCTCAACAAAACAGTCAAGTGTTCGGGCGACGAACTGCACGGGAAAGTCAGAGTGGCAGGCGTGGCGCTGTTTGGGTTGTCTACAGTATGCGTGGCGACGGCGTAAATGTTGCCGGTAGATGTTCTGTCTATTGCCGGATTTGTTGTGTTGGTTTCCACCGAAAAAGACATAGTGAAAGGCGTTGTCAGATTAGCGGGTAATTGGCTTTGTGCGGGGTTCCAAACATTAGTATCGAAACCGTCCCATCTGAACGCGGAGAGAGGCGCCTGATTGGTGACGCTCAACGGATAGCCGGTAAAAGTTTCGCCCGAGCAAAGTTCCAGATTGTATAATGGGCGCGTCAATACGGGAGCCTGCAAAACAGTGAGTGCGCGGGTGATAGCAAGTGAACAACGCGGATATGTGTTATGATGTACCGTAACTGCCATATTTGCCTTATATTCAGTCTCATCGTTAGTGATATTGAGGGGATAGTTTGCGCGGGTGCCCGGGTCTAACGCCGCCAGATTGATAACACCTGTGGTGGTTCCCGAAAGGTTGGCAGCGCCGGTTATACGGCGTTGTGTGGTGGGCGCGTCGTCAGTGGTTATGTTCCATGCAAACGAAACGCCGGTCACATTGCTGCTGAGGTTTAGTATGTCGAACGCAACGTCAGAACACGTTATCAGATGATTAAATCCGGTAATTGTCGGCGTGGGCGCAATGGTTATCGTTCTTTCCGCTAATACTCCCGCGCAGCCGTCATACCAAGGAGTTACGTTTACGGTCAATTGGCGTGTTTGCAGGTCGCCCAATTGGGGAGTTGTTACCGTAAATGGCGGTAGTGGGTTTGTGGCGCCGGTAGATTGTCCGGTTTCGTTCCATGTTACGCCTGCAGGCGGCGTTGCTGCATCCAATTCATACAGTCCGCCGGCAGCGCCCAACCACGTCCCTACCTGATTTATGTTCCAGCGATATTCAGCCTCTATACCGTCTTTCAGGTCGGTGAAGCCGGTATGAAGCGCGAAATTATTGAATAAGAACGATGTATTGCTACACGCATAATCTGCATTACCGTTGACCGTCAATGCGAAACTTTCGGGCAACTGTGCCACCGGTTTAACTGTAACGGCGACTAAATCGTTACTCCACGCGCTGTTGCAGCCGTCTACAGATGCTCTGACATTGAACCTCGATATGCTGCGCGTCATTTTGTTTGTCGTTGGATGCGTAACCGTCACTCCGTCAAGGTTTCCAAGTCCGTCATCGTCGTAGCCTGTATCTGCCGAGCCGGCAGCAAGCGCCCATTCGAAGGCAACGCCCGCGTCGCCGGTATCTAAATCAGGGCGAATGGTATTGCCCACAAAACCGGTAAAGAAATTGTATGTCGTAGATGTTTCTCCGTTGCAGAACTCAAAGGCTTCAGGGTTGCCGGCAAGGGTAAGACCAATAATTGCCGGAGCGTCGGGGGTGGGTTTTACTGCCGCAGTAAACACCGCCGGAGTAAGGCTCTTGCAAAGGATAGCGGAATTTATATATTTTGGCATTTGGGCTACAGCCGAGAATGTACCTACAATATTATAACCGGAAGCGTTGATGCCGGCTGTTTTATTGCCAATATTGCCCGTGCCATCGTCAGTTGCTTCAAAATCATCGTTTAACACGCCGTACGTATTATGCGTCAGCGTCCATGCTGTAGTCAAACCGACTATGCCATCGCCTGTGTTATTTGTAAAGTTAGGAATAACTATTGTTTCGGCGGGGCAAACCGGCGCTATTTCAAGTCCGTTGTGCGTCGAAGTGATTAATGGCTCGGGTCTTACCTGCAAATTAAATGTTCGCGATGATGTACACAAGCCGTTATCTTCGTGGGTTGCCGTTACGGTTATTATTGCCGTTTGGTCGTCGCCTGCGGTCGAGGTGTTGAGCGCAATAAAAGCGGGCATGGTCGTAGCATGTTCAGATACGGTCATATCCCAGTTTTCAGGTTTGTCGATGCTCCAACTGTATTTTTCTACTAACGCCGAGTTCGAAACGCCCAGAGTGAGCGCTGTTATTGTCTCGCCGGCGCAGGCTTCAATGTTTGCAATGTTGTTTATCACGGGAGCCTGAAGTACCGTCAGTTTAAGGTCCTCCCGGTCTCCGCGACATACCAAAGTTGGCTTTGCTGCGACTGGAACGTAGGTAGCCGAGAGGGTTAAAGTTTCGGTATAGGCGTTGCTGTTTCCATTGTCGGATATGGGGGCAGTGAACAGGGCGTTGCCAAAGGTTATTGTACCGTAAGTGCCGGTCAAACTGCTTATGCCGGTGGTGATGACGCCTTCGTCTGATGTTGGGGGCGCAGGGATGCTCCACTGCAAGGATGCAGTGGTTACATTGCTGCTATTAAATACCAATTGCCCAAAACTGGCGCCCGAGCAAATTTCGGTAGGCGATATCGCAGTGTTGAAGGCTATCACCGGCTGTCGCCAAATATTGATAAACGTGTTTTCGGATTTGCCGGTGCAACCGTTAAGGAAAGGCGTTACGCGCAATACGATTTCTTCTATGTCAGCGGCTGTATGCGCCGGTCTGAAAGGCGGTAGACGGTCGCCGGTTCCCGATTGGGGCAGCAATACGTCTGTGGCAGTGGGCTCCGATGTAAACAAGTCTACAACTCCATATTTGTCTGTTATTTCCCAATTAAATGAAGGCGTGGGTGTTCCCATAAATCCGTCTATCAATGTAAATTCAGCAGAGCCAATTAATGTGGAAAGTCCGCCGCAATGGTCGATAACCGGCGGTATTTCCATCTGCGGATATGGATGTACATTTATTATTTGCTCTTTCATCGGGCTGTAGCAACCGTTTACCTGCGCATAGAACTGCACGGTGGCAGTGCGGGCGGTAACTTCAGCGCTTGTAGCCGTAAATTCGGGCAGGTTGCCCTCGTTATAATCTTCAAAATCGCCGCTTGTGCCGAGAAAGTCAGGAAGACCGCCGGTCTCTAAAAGCGCCGGCAAACCGATTGGATGTGAAGCCGTTGTAACATTCCAATAGAAATTCGTATTGGGAGTTGTTGCATTATATGTTGTTGTGCCTATTGCAGTCTGAAAATTGAATTGCGGCACGGTTTCGCCGGGACAGAATGTTTTTGCCAACAGTTCAGCCAAAGAGGGCGGTGTTGTTGGTGGCGATGCATATTCAAAAGCAAAAATTGTTGGCTGGTTTGGCGTTGGTTTTACTGCAACAGTGCGCTCAACAGCGTTTGTGCTTGCGCAATAGCGCGGATATGCCGCCTCGGTAAATGATGAGTGCAATGTACGCGGTATTCGCGCTTCGGCAGTGAATTTTCCCGTAAGCGAGACGGCGGTGGTGTTTGTCGTTGCGGTGAACTCGGTAATATTTCCCGAGCCGCTCCTCACGCCGCCAATTACATCTCCTTCAGGAGTTATTGCCGAAAAGAGCGCCGGATTGTCGAGCCACCAATGGAAAGTGGCATTATCTACAGACTGCGCCACAGCAAAGGTTACAGGGTTTGTGCGGCTCTCAAGCGGGCACAAATCGGCTATGTCGCCGGTAGTGATTGATATTTCGGGACGCGGACGCAACGTTAAGGCAAATGTTTGCGGTTGCGTTGATGTACAGGGTTTTGTCTGCGTTCCCTCCAATGCGTGTGTGGCAGTGGCTGTTACTGAAACCGTTGCGCTGATATTTGCAAGCGGAATGGCTGTATTGTCGGCGGTGGTAAAGTTCAACGTCGGGCTTGCCGGCAAGGTTGTAGCCGGAGGAGCCGGAATTACGCCGTCGCTTGTCCATATCGCGCCGTTGGTAGTTGTCCAGTTGTAGCGCGTGAGCGACACGCCCGTTGTACCCAAAGTATTGCTTAATGCAAGCGGCAAACTGAACGGCTCATTTGCACATGCTTCGATGGTTGTGGCGCCAAATGGAAACGCGTCTACTACCGGTTCCTGAAGCACCGTCAGAGGTCGTGTTACAGTTGTGGTGCAAGCCGCCGAGCCGGTTACTGTCTGCGTTGAACTTGCACTTATGTTTAATGTACCGGCGTACCTCGCCTGCGCGGTATTTACCGCTTGCGCAAAGGTAATGCCTCCGACGCTTGCGTCGGATATTGTGCCGGTAAGGTTTTCAGCCGTTGCATCGCCTCTTCCGGTATCGCCCTCGCCTGTTAAACCGGTGATTGACCATGTGAATGAGTTCGTACCCGTTGTAACGTCGCTACTGAATGTTATTTGTCCGTTTCCGAACCTGTCGCCTGCGCAAATTATTTGTTCAAAAGTCGCTACATCTATTCTCGGACGCGGATTAATCGTTATTGTCTTCGCCTCGAAAGCGCCTGTGCAGTTGGCGTGTGTGGGGCGCACCCAAAGCGTCATGGCGCGCTGCTCGTTGAAAAAGCCCTCGCCCTGATTTGTGTTTATACTTGGCGTGAACACGTTATTAGTTCCTACCGGCTCGTTATTTGGCGATGGCGAAGCGGCAGTGTATGTAAGGTTTGGCATTCCGGTTGTGTTTGCCGCCCAGCCGTCGGTTCCGGTGATATACCAGTTAAATGTTGGCGCCGCGTAATCGGGCGGCGGGGGCGCCGTGGTGCTCAACGCGAAAGCCGGAATAGTTATTGCATCGCCGCTACATGCAACTATCGGGTCTGCAAACGTTAGCGCCATCTTGGGCGTTGGTTTAACCCTAATATCAAATATATACGGCTCGCTGGGGCATCCGTGCATCTCGGCTATGACCTCTACCCATGCCGAAATGGTAGTATTTGTTGTGTTCTGCGGGAAAAACTGCGGTACGAAATGCCCCGAAGACGTATCAATGCCAACGTCGGCGCTTTCCTGAAAAGGTGAAACAGGATTATCTACAATGTCCCAAATAAATGTCGTAGCCGAAGAATTTCCGGTATGATACCATGTTGTAACTGCCGGAGAGCCGCTTGTTAACGACGTTTTGAACGCATGCGAGGGCACTGCCACGGTTGTAGACGGGCAATAATCCGCCGTCAAAGGAACCGGAGTAGCAAGGTTGGGAGGCACAACGCCATCGTAAGCCATAAACTCCGGCTTATTGGGCGTGGGTCTTATCGCTATGCTGAAGGTCGTGGGCGTGAGGCTTTCGCAATAAACACGATGTTTTGCGGGGTCTAAATTGTTCAATGTCCGCGAAATGCGCGCACGAGCCGTAAATTGCCCGATGTTATCAACGCCGGAGGTATTTGCAGATGTCACGAAACGGTTGATATTGCCCGCGCCGGTCATACCATCGCCGTCGTTTTCAGTTGTTCCGTCGGCAAGGTTTACTGTTGCGAAAACAGAACTATTATTCAAACGCCAATATACCTGCTCGTCGTCGTAATCGCTTGTTTCAAACCAAATTGCCGTTGTCGAACCGTCGAGAACGCCCAATGTGGTCGAAGGACAATAATATTCAGGCGGTATATTTCCAACGTGCGACGTTGCCGTAATTGCGGGCTCGGGACGTACCGAAAGTGATAATTTTCGTTCTTCGTTCGACCAGCAACCCGTGTGTTCGTGGCGCACTTCAAAGGCTATGTCGGCTGCCCAGTCTGTTTCATTGTCGGGATTAACGGCTGTAAAATCCCTCACATACGCCGTTGTAGCGAGTGGCGCCGTCACTTCCTGCACAACGCCGTTTGCAAGATTATTCCAAACCTCGTCGCCCACGCGCGTCCATCGTATACCGTTGATATTCACCGGAGTGGAAGCAGCGGGATTGTTGGTGGTCAGGGGTATAGCCAGATTGTTTGCCGGCGTTGTATTAAAATTAAACTGCTCGCCCGCGCACGCTTCGATGACAGGCGCAGCAAGGGCGCTTAAAACAGGCGCCTGCCCCACGCGCAGCGCGACGACAGTGGCTGTTGAACAGGCTTCCAAAACAGGCGACACAACACTCACGGTCATATTTTCCGTAAAATAGTAGTTTTGCCTGACGTTCGCTTGAGCGCCGGTGAAAGTATTTAAAGTCGGCAAAAATTTTATCGTAATGTTGTCGTCATCATCGCCGCCACCGCCCGATATATCGTCATATTCGCCCATCGGCGTATTAGGTTCTTCATACGTCCGCCCTCTGCCGATATATCCCTGATTGGCGCCATCCCAACGCTGTGTAATATCCCATTCAATTTTGGCTCCGGATATTGTTCTTAATTCTATTCCATTAGCGCCGCCAAATGTTTCTCCCGAGCATACCGTTATTGTGTTTGGCGTTGTGAAGCCCTGAATGTTTTCAGGCGCGTAGCCGGCAATAAATCCGGGACGCTGAACAACTGTATACGTCACATCCCTGAAATCGCCCAAACAGCCGTCGTGGTAGGGATGCGCCCTGATAGACATCGTTTGTGTGTGACCGTCGGTATATGCGGCGTCAATATCGGCTCTGAACGAAGGCACATTCAAATCCGAAGCATTAGTTTGAAGATTTGCATGCGTTATATCGACCGTCAGCATCGGCGGGAAAGTCATGGGCGCGGCATTAGGCGTATATTCAAGATGGTCGTCTATCGCGCGCAGATACCAATAATATTTAGCCTCTTCAATTTCATCTTCATAAGGCGTAAATCCGGGCGCCATCCCAAAAGTTATTCCGGCAAATGTACCTCCGGTGCAAATTTGGGTTTGCGCAAGCGCTATTGGCGCTGTCTGCGGGACCGGTTTTACGGTTATAGTCAGCGTTTTAGGTTCGCTTGGACAAGGTTTTACGTTGCCGGCGTGGGCTACAACGGTTATTGAGGCAACTCCCGACACAAGCCTCGTGCCGGTAGTCTGCACGGTGCCGTTGATAGCGTTAAAGCCTTCGATGGAAAATTGTCGCCCGTTGGATGTTTCCGCCTCTACCGACTGCTCTACGCCGTCGCTGCCCGCCGTCCATCCTACATTGCCGCTGCCGGCGCTTTGCCAGCGGAATGTGGTGTTATCCTGATTGGACGAAAACACAAAATCGCCGGTAGCAGCAGGTACGCGCGTATTGTGGCAAACAGCGTCAAGCGTGGGAATAGTAAGTTCCGGCGTTGGGTTTAGCGAAATGGAAAAAGTAGGGTTGCCGGTAGCGGGCGCCTCGCAAAAATCAGCGCTGCCACGCTTGGGTATTCGCGGGAAAAGGTTGAAAACGCCGGTCTCTACTGCGCCGCCGTGAGCCTTCGCGGTAAAAAAGCCTATCAGATTGCCCCCACCACCAGTATAGTTTTCACTGTTAGTTGTGCCGGGGGTTATGGTTGTTTCGGTAAAAATATCATGTCCTGTAAAAGTCCAGTATACATACGCATCTGCGGTGGGACCCGCCGTGAAGGGATTAAAGCGGTTTGTTGTTATTGGGTTTGTAGCGCCGCCGCCAACGGTTTCGCCCGGGCAGACGGTCAAATTGCTGTGCGTGGACGTCATAACGGGCACCGGACGAACGGTTATTTCCATTGGAGTGGCTGTTATAGCCGACCAACAACGAGTTCCGGCGTGTTGTGCTCTGAAATTGAGCGTTGCCGTCATGTCGCTGGCGCCGGTGTTTTGCGCCGCGTCAAATCTGAAGTTTTGCGCGGTAAGCCATTGTGTTACAGCGCCTTCAACCTCCATAAATCCGGGCGCGGCTTCTGTCCATAATGCCGTTCCATCCCACACATGCTCTCCGTCGGCAACCCATTCATAGCGACGCACCGGCACAACGGCGTTTCCAAAACCGGGCGCAACGTTAAGAGTGCGTATAATGTTTGCTTCGCCCGAGCAGGCTTCAATATCAGCAAATCCCGGCGCCGCAGTCAAAACTTGTGGCGCCTGCTTCACTAAAAGGTCTAACGGCAAGCCGGCGCCGCTCGTGCAACCCGTAGCAGTAACAGTAGCGCTGATATACGCCGTAGCCTCCAAACCGCCCGGATGCAGCGTGTTAGCGGCAAAGAACTGCGCAGCCGGACGAAAATCAATCCTGTTGTGAGCAGCGCCCGAAGCAGTGCTGTTGCTAAATGTATTGCCTATATAACGGCTGCCTTCCGCAAGCGCCAGCGACGGCTCGGTCTTGAGGTCAATCCTCCATGTGAAATTAACCTGACCGGCGTCGCCCGCATCACTCGTAAGATTGATATTTTCAAAACGATTAAAAGAACATATTTCAATGGCATCGGTTATTTCAACGAGGTCTTCATCAACATATAAATCAGCAATAGTAACCAATACATTCGGCGTGGGATTGATGACTATCGGAACGGTCATCTCAACGCCTTCGCAACCGGCAAACCAAGGGGTTACTTTTAGCTCTAACTCGCGGGAGAGGGTGCCGGTGATGACGGGGGAGAATGTGTAAGGAGTACCCGATAGAGCGGTAAGGTTGTTAGTCGGGGCTCCAATTGGCGGCGCGCCGTAAATCAGAACATCGCCATCTGTGTACCAGTTATCATCTTCGTCTTCGCCCTCGTCCTCGTCAAACACGGGCGCAATAGACCATAGATATTCTGGGGTAATTGTTCCCGGATAGCCCGGGTCGTCGGGGTCGTTGATATATCCCTGCGTCATAAACCAGTCATGCAGTTCAAATTTCGGTATCGTGAAGGGCGAACTGCTGCAATCTTCTATAACGGGAGGGAACGTTTCAATCATTCGCGCCACCGGACGTATTGTTATTGGAACAAGCAGGGGCTCGCTGCGACAAATACTTCCTTCTACGCCGGCGTTTGACCAGACTGTTATGCCGGTTCCGCGTTCTATGAGCAGTTGTTGCGTATTGTTTGTTGGCGTAAAGCCGACGTGCTTTCCGTCGTCTCCGGTTCCTACGCCGAAGGTGACGCCGCCGGTCAAGTCGGGAATATAACTTTCCCATGTTAGAGTTGCGTTTGTTGGCAAATTAAATTCTATAAATTTTGCGGAGTTGGAATGACAGTAAAACAAGGGTAATGCAGCGTTGTCTGTATCGGGCACAAAAACAGGCTCTTCGGGCGTGGGTTGCACCCTGACAACTATCTCTTCGATGTCGCTCGCGCATGTTTGATTAGTTTCGCTCCAGTGCGATTTTACGGTCACTTCGAATGTGCCTGTTATTGATGTAGTTGCCGGAGCCGGATTTTTTGTTGCATAAAAATTGACAATATTGCCGCTACCTTCGTCTGTACCTGTAAAGTATTTATCTTCTGAAACATCCGTACCGGCAACCGACGGAATATATTTCCATTCTATCATCGACACATCGTAGCCGTAAACGTTTGTGTAGAACGCCGGAATAACAACCCAATCGTCGGGACAGACCGTAATGGGCTCTACATTTGAAATCAGTTTTATTTCGGGACGTACCGTTACCGGAAATGTTACGGGTTCAGATAAACATCCGTTTGTGTGCGTTGCCCAAACTTCTATTTCGGTCGACAATCTTGTTGGCGGGTCTGTAGCGTTGTCAGCCGCCGTAAATGTGGAAATTGCCGAAGCGCCGCTCAAAGTTGCCGAGCCGTCGGCTACGCCGCCCCATAATTTCACTAACGATGGGTCGAGGATTTTCCACGAGTATATCGATGTGGGCGCGCCGTTTGCCGTTGATAGTGGTATTGCCGACTGTATATCACCCGAGCAAATTTCTATTGCATCAGGCGTTGTCATCACAGGCGTCTGATTGATAGTAAGGGTTGTAGTCTTTTGGTCGGCTACGCAACCGTCTATAGAGGTGGCATTGACGGTAACAGTAGCAATGTATGACGAGGCTCCGCCTCCCGTAACTGACGCAGTATTAAGCGGCAACCACGAAAACGTTATCGAAGAGCTTAACCCCCACAATGTAGTGGCGCCGGTAGTTACAATGCCGTCGGTAACAGTTGGCGGTTGCGAAACAGTCCAGTTATATGTCGATTGAATGTCGTCGCCGGTGTTGAAGGTTATCGTTTCAAAGCGGTCGCCGTCGTTGCCCGAACAGACTTCATCATTAGGATTGACTATGTTTATTACCGGTCGCGAAAGCACGTTCATTACTAATGGCGGCTCCAAAATGCTTACACATCCGCTTGCATGTCCCTGTCCGAGGGCATCGAGTTTGCCGGTTGCCTGCACCGTCCACACGTATTCGTGCATTTCCTGGCTTGTATTGTCTGCATAAGTGCGGGCTGCAACCGGAGGCGATGCAACGGTACCGGGAACTGCCGTTCCTGCTGGCGGCGTCATAGTCCAACTATAATCGACCTGGTCTTCAGGCAGGTTACCCGCGCGGAATGTAAACTCCGGAAATACTCCGCCAAATCCACCGCCTGCAAGCGTCACTGGGCAAACAGGCTCAAATACCGGCGGACGAATATCGGGACGCGGCTTAATCCATATCTGAAAACGCGCCGGCTCGGACACGCAACCGTAAGTCTCGCCGGTAACGGTCATTGTGCCGCCCATCCTTCCGGTAGAAATATTGTCGGCAAGGGTAAAGGCGCCCAGAGTATTTGCAACAGAATATTCCTCGTCTTCAACGGTTGCAGGCATAGTGAACCCCATACCGCTCACGCCGTTCCACGACCATGTATATCTTGTGTCGGCTACCGAACTTGTTATTGTGGTTGCCACTGCGCTAATCTCTGTGCGCGCGCCCGATGCATACGGACAATGCTCGATAGTATACATGTCGCCAACATGCGTTGGCAATGTCAGTTGCGGTCTTGGATTTATCTTTAGTTCCAAATAACTGACGTCGCTGATACATTCGTTTACCGTTGCTGTAACTGCAATTTGCGCGTCTAACGGCAGGTCGTTGTCGTTTTTTGTTTCGAAACGAAATGAAAAAGGCGGCGCTTCAACATCCGCGCGATATTCGCCGGGAACAGCCGGAGAGCCGGCGCCCGGAATAAAGGGCTCGTATTTTGCGTCGTTTGGCGGCTCGGGAGGTACTATAAAATCATAATCATCCGACAATATAATCCAATTGTATACTGTTTCGCTCCACATGTTTGCGGCAAGTCCAAGAGTAACTTCGTCGCCGGCGCATAATTCGCTGCGCGACAGTTGAATATCACGCGGCTTGGGTTTCAAGCCAATATCAATGCTCATCCTTTCCGACCAGCATTTGCCGTTGTTTACCTCTACGCCTATGCTGAATGGTTCCAATATTGTGCCGCTTGTCAAGGGAGCAAGGCGCCCTGTCGGGAATTGCCCCTCGTGCCATCCGGCTGTGAAACCGTCCATCACTGTTCCCAAAAATTGCCAACGATATCTAAAACCTGTATCGTCAGCGCGCGAGCCGTTTGTTTCGTAAATAGTATAAAATCTTGTTATCTTTTCAATCTCTTCGCCGGCGCACATATCAAATGCCTGAATTGGTTCAACCATCGGTCTTGGCAAAAAGTTTACGGTAGTAAAATCGGATACCGAGCCGCAGCCTCCGCCACCCGTCACAGTCCAGCGAAATCGATATTTGCCAATATCCTTCAACGTAACGTTCAATCCCGTTCTGAAATCATTTTGGTTGGCAAATACGCCCCAGTCGGACGGTAGCGCCGCTTTTCCTGATGACATTGTTGATGGCGGTATCTGATAGTTATAATTCACTCCCAGCACTCCATCCGGATATGTTGCCGTGCCCGAAGGTTCGATGGTAATCGTATAAGCGCTTATGTGATTACCCGCAATATTATGTTCTGTAATCTCAAAGGTAAAATCACCTTCCCTTGTTGGCGTACCCGAAATAACGCCTGTTTCATTGTTTAACTGCAATCCGGCGGGCAGTATGCTTGTTATCAACCATTTGTCTACACCCGTTGCTAATTCCGGCAACGTGAAGGAATAAATAGCGCCAACCTGTCCGTTTGGCGGCGCACCGGGTGGAACGCCTGGAATAGTAACGCCGGCAGGCACAATTTCAATTGTATACTCTCTCGTAGCGCCCGACACGGGATTATCTGCGGCGTCTACCCCCGTCACTGTGAATTTGTATGTCCCCACAGCCCTCGGTCTGCCCGAAATAACACGGGTATCAGCATTCAGCGACAAGCCCGGAGGCGCCACGCTCGAAACAGTCCACCATGTTTTTCCAAAAAAATCAGAGCCTGTCCCGTTTGGCATTTCCATTTCCCATAGTTCCCATTCTCCCGTTTCACCTGCATTGGGGGCTACCGCCCAAAGTTCGTAGGGCATATCAAAACAAACCTCGTCTTCAATATAAAATACTTCGGCAGTAGTGGTTGTTTCTGAAAAGACGACCCGCGCGGTATCTGTAGAAAAACAGGTCCTTGTGCCGCGCCAAATTCGCCACACAGCATAGTAGATGCCGGGCGTGAAACTTGTAATCCGTGCTTGTGTTTCATCGCCTGCTTCAGGCGACAACGGAATTGTGGAGCCTAAAAGCGTCCACTCGCCGTCGTATTCGGTTGGGTTGGGCATATTGCCCTGCAAAATTATAAATTTTTCGGAGCCGTCATACGAAGTCTCACAAACAGCATAAGGCGCACCAACATTAGCGTCAGCCCTGTCTATTTGCTCAACTTTAAGTTTTAGCGGGGTTGGAGTTGCATTATTGAAACAATTTCTGCCGCCCACCTGACTGACGCGCGTAATTTGCACCGTCACTTCGCCAAGAGTGACAAGCGCGGCAGGTATAGTAAATGAAAAATCGGTAGTTCCGGCAGCGGCAGCCGGAGCGGTAAATGTAAAATTTTGGCTGCCGGCGCTGTTCGTTACAGTATATTCTACAAGATATGGTCTTCCCGGCTCGCCGTTAAGACGTACGGTGGCGCGATGGGGTATGTTTTCGCAAGTTTCAACTTCGAGTGGCTCCTGAAAATCTGCTGTAGGTCTTCGTTCGACGATTACAGTAGCAGTAGCGGTAGGCGCAGTGGGCAAAGGGCAACTGCCGGCGCGCGAAAAAGCGGTTATGCTAAACTCGTATACATAATCGGCTCCCCAGTCTAAAACGTCGGCAGGTATATTGATAACAGGCGATGCAGCGCCGGAAGCAATAGTCGTTGTTTCGCCGCCCGTTCGCAATGCTCCATAGTGAACTTCCCATGTCACCGAGTAATTGTTGCCGTCTACTCCGCCCGAAAATTCGAGAGCAATATCGGCTCCACCGCCCTGACAGATAGATTGTATTTGCGAGGCAGGAACAATTGACACAGACGGGGCAGCCGAAATATTCAGATTTGTCGAAATGGGCGCGGTGGCGCAATACTCCGTGCCGTTGGTTATGGTGGACGTTGAATATCTCCAATAAACGCTTATGGGTCGGCTCGCGTCCGCTGTGCCGGCATTGGTATAGGTAACATTATTTAGACCCGGAGGTCTCGGAATTTCTACGCTATTGTACGTCCATACTAATTGCGTTTCCGAACCTACCACTACTCCGTTTAATTCGGCATTTAGATTTCCCCCCTCGCACAGCGGGGTTGGCGTGGTTGCAATACTTGCTCCCGCGAGCGACAGCGCTGCCCGTTTGGTTACGTTTACAAAAGGTTGAGCGGTGGTGTTAGGGCACGAATTGCCGGTAGCAGTGATATTGCTGATATAATAATTAGTTGTTCCGGTAGGCGGCGTCACCAAAACGGGTCCGCCGGCGGCTGCGAGCGTTGCCGTGACGGGCGAAGCGCCACCGCTGACAGTCACAGAGTACGATGTGCCACCGCTCAACCCGCTAACATTTAGCTGGTGGTTTGTAACATCCGAACAAATCGTTGCGGCGCCCGACAAGGTAGCAGTGGGCGGGGAATTAATGGTCACATCGAAAGTGGCTGTTGCGCTGAAACAGTTATCGCATGTAACTCCAATGCCGGGTCTATCGGCGGCAGCGGGCAACGTAGTATTGCATGCAGTTGCAGGCGAGGGCGGAATGCTTACGGGATTTGTCCACATGCGAAACAACCTGACTTGTGGTTGCGAGCCAGCTGCTCCGTTAAATCGTATTTGCGCTGTTTGACCGGTTCTGCCATCGCCTCCCGACGTGCTTTCGATAACATAACCGGGACCGTTGACCCACACGTAAGTAACCGGATGAGAAAAAGTTGTTGTCGGAGCGCTAAAAGTGTAAGACGTACCTGTACAAACTTGATTGGTTCCGGTAATTTCAGGCGCAACCGAAATATCTTCACGCACTCTAAATTCAAGTTTTGCAGGGGCGCTTTCGCATGCCAACGTGGTACCTGCCGGGGTAGTTATATTTCTGACATAAGTAACCCAGTAATCTTGTGACCTTTGATTGGCATCGCCATTGCCAACTAACCGGTTTGCAACAGGCGGCGTTTGAGTAGGATTAAATGAAGCAGTACCGGTTGTAGCCGTTCCGGTCGGAACGCCCGATGCATTAGCGGTCATGTAATATCGCCATGTATCTGCTTGGGAAGACGTCAGATTGTTATTTACTGTCATGGCGGTCGGATAGTTGTTATTGGTAATAGATGCTGTCTGAAAACAAAACTCCCGCACCTTTGGGTCAATAACCTCTGTAGGCGCCACCACCCTGATAAACGCCGACCTAACGGAGGCACGCTGCCGGTCGTCATCGGTTGGATTTGTACCCGGCGCCGTCCCGTTACATGAGTTCCATGTGTACATCCTAACTTCCACGTAATCGCCATTTCTCGCGTTTGCGGGCAACCTGACAAAACTTGAGGGAGTTGAGGAACGACTGCCTGCAGTACCGTTCCACTGCCTGCGTGTGTTTTGTCCGGTACTGTTAGTACCCCCGTTGCGCCATGCTACGCCGGCAGCAACAGTAGCATGCGGTGTGCCGCCAGTGGCTGCAGAAGCAATGGTCATATTGCCCGGGTTTGGATTGCCGGAGGCATTGTAAAATATGTATTCAAATTGTACGGTTCTTTGTCCGGCACACTTAAACAGGGTCATATCCTGGAAATTACGACCTGTAACATCGCCGGCGCAAATAGTATATTCGGTTACTACATTGTTTGCGTTGTTATCAACCTGTATCCTCACGTCGCCGTCTCTTTGCTGATTGGGAATACTCACATTTGTTGGCATACGAGTTCCTGTTGCTCCTATTCGATTATATGATGTTAAATCACCTATATACAATGTTATCGCCGAGTTTGCCGAACACGTTCTGTTCCAACCGGCGCCAGTTACGCTACCGTTACATCTCATACCTTGAAGTTGCGAATAAACGAATGTATACGTACATGGAGGCTCTTGCTCTATTTCATATTGAAAAAATATTCCATATCTGGGTACCAATTGCCATCGATTGTTAAGTGTCATTTCATAACGTGCCATAACGCCCTGTCCCCAATTTACAATAAGCCATAAAGCACCGTCAGACGTTTGCCATGTAGTGTTTGCTGCATTGTTTGCTACACCGGTGGGAAGGGTGGTTTGGGTCCGAGCGTGATTGACTCTTAGCCGCCAAAGATTGGCATTTGCTGCAGTCATACCATTCAAAAGAGTACCTGCGCCGTTCCATGTCGCACTGTTAGCGTTTGCCACTGGCGCACCTATTGCGAAGCCTTGTAACTCATATATTGCGCCGGAAGTGGGGGTTGCGCACTGTATCTGAACAAATTCTCCGGGACTTATCAGCAGACCACCCGAACCGGTAGAAGCGTTAACACCGGCGGGAGGAAGGTCATTCGTATGCCAAGGTCGATGCGCATCAAATCCAAAATATCTTTCTACTCCATCTATTGTTACCATACCTTGCCGTCTTTGCCCCCACGCTTCCCCGCTCGCCATCACCAGCACCGCCAGCATCGCCGCGATTTTTGCTAACCAGCTTATTATCCGTACTTTATGAGTATATTTAGTTTTTTTTGTAGTATTACTATAATAGTCTTGCTCCTCCGTATTTGTATTTCGGAGTTCAGCGGTATTTTTATCCCTTTTGTCTGTGAGGTTTGCTTTCCGCTGCGCTATTATATTTTTAGTATTCCAGTTCATATCAAAGAAAAATCACAATTTTATGTTTTTAGTTCACTATATAATTATACGTAAAAAAAGTTTTTTTGTTGCGTTTGAGGTGTTAAAAAAAAAATAAAAAATAATAAAAAATAATACCGATTAAAAAAAAATGCGTATATTTGTGCGTTAATTTAAACTTTAATTTAAACTTAAAAAAATGGCACATATTATTAATGATGACTGTACTGCGTGCGGAACTTGTATCGATGCCTGTCCTACTGGAGCAATCTCTGAAGGCGACATCTATGTAATCGACCCCAAGGTCTGCAATGACTGCAGCGACCGCCCGGAAGGAAGCCGTTGCGCCGAAGAATGTCCGATAGAGGCAATTAAGCCGGCATAAGTTTCAGTCCTCGAAAAATAAGCCCGCATACGCGGTGTCGTTGCGGGCTTATTATTATTTTTTAGACCGGCTCCTGTTGGCTCAAACAGTGAAAACTGCCGAAACCCCAGACAATGTCCGTAGAATCAATGCCTACTATCCGGCGGTCGGGGAAACATGCTGACAGTACCTGCATAGCAGCATCGTCCTGCTTGCATCTGAACGTTGGCACAATGACTGCGTCGTTTGTGATGTAGAAATTGGCGTAGGAAGCCGGAAGACGCTGTCCGTTGTGGAATACTGGCGCAGGCATCGGCAACTCTGCTATATCGGGCTGCCGACCGTCTAAGAGACGCATGGAAAGTAATGTCCGAAGGTTTTCTTTTAAAGTGGCATGATTGGCGTCGTTCTTGCTGACTTCAACGGCAGTAATTATGGTGTGGGCATTAGCAAACCGCGTTATATCGTCTACGTGTCCGTCGGTATCGTCTCCCTCTATGCCGTCGCCAAGCCACAAAACCTTTTGTACGCCGTAGAAATTGCACAGGTATTGTTCAATCTGCCGTTGATTCAGATGTGGGTTTCGATTTTTGTTTAACAGGCATGCTTTTGTGGTTATCACTGTTCCGGCGCCGTTGAACTCCACTGCGCCGCCCTCCATGATTATTCCGGGTCGGTATACCGGCAAATCCAAATCGGCGGCTATTGCGCCGGCAATAAGATTATCGGCGTCGTGCGGATATTTACCGCCCCAGGCGTTAAATTCCCAGTAGACAACCGCTTTTTGTCGCGTTGGTGCATCCTTTACTACAAATGCAGGACCATGGTCGCGACACCAAACATCGTTGCTGTCGCGCTCGAAAATTTCAATCTGCCGTGCATCAATATTGGCTTCGGCTAATCGATTAAGCAACTGCTCTTTGAACGCTGCCGGCGTGTTAATGCGCACTTTTTCGCTTTTGGCAATCTCAGCAACAAAACGCAAATATTTAGGGTACACGCATTGAAGTTTTCCGGGAAAGGAATCGTCGCTATGCGGGTACGTAAGCCACGTTGCAACGTGTGGTTCCCACTCGGCGGGGAAACGAAAACCGTCATCTAAAGGAGACATAATTAAAGTGGTACCTAATTTTTAGGCACATAAATTTATTTTATATATTTTACCAACATCATGACCGGATTTGATTCTTCTTGCAATTTCGAAGCAATCTCTTTCAAGCTACCTTTCAATTGTCCTTTTTCGTTAGCATCAAAAAGTTCGTCGGCTTCTAATTTTTGCCAAAATGCGATTTCGCTATCTACGGTTTTTTGTGACATATTAACAGGTGTTTTATAGGAATAGTCATCGTTATAGACAACATATTCGTATATTTTCTTTTCCTGTCTATCGTACACAAGGTGTGTCTTCGCAAATAATACTATCGCATCATTGGCAGTAGTACCACTAACTTCGGGTTCAATTTTTTCGGTCTGCAAAAAATAATAACCCTCT
>Ga0099364_10000775_pt1 | contig 54238 bp, 46 predicted proteins | sample TergutTh196P3_FD_73070 | JGI IMG/M metagenome (GOLD analysis project Ga0099364, IMG submission 73070) | Microcerotermes parvus P3 segment gut microbial communities from Pointe-Noire, Republic of the Congo - Th196 P3 | ecosystem: Host-associated > Arthropoda: Insects > Digestive system > Gut ... | reverse complement strand
ACGCCAATACTTCTCTAGTAGCCTACTCCCCTCACCTCACCACCACCCCAACCCGCTGCATAAGCTCCTGGTCCACTGCCAATCAGTACTTCCCCGCCCCTATTAGTTTGGGGGTCGTGTGGGGAGAGTTTACGGAAATATTAAACAACAACGCCTCGGAAACCACGCTTACCCACGCAGGCCTCCTCACCTATGAGGTTACCGACACCACCTCACCGGAACCCGGGCGCCGCCTTGCCGCCTGGGCCTTTGAAAGCGGCGCCTGGCGCAAAGTCCCCACCTTCCAAACCTCCCCAACCGGACCCACCACCGGAACCTTCACCTTAGAAACCCTCACCGGCCTCGCTATGGGAAGAAAATCTAATGGTTTGTTGGGGTTATTGGTGAGCGGATCGGGCACCTATGCGAATGGGTTGCGCTTGTGGAGTGGAGGGCTTAATGCTGAGCCTGCAAACACAACCTATGCCCACACTACACCTCCCGCCATAGACTCTATGGGTAGAGCTTATGTGGTGGTGCAAACAGCTGCTAATACTCACCAACTGCGGCGCTATAACTCTGAGGGTTATATAGACAATAATAATATAGCCACCATCCCCTCGACGAGTTATAGAACGGGCACTGGAATCCGCGTCACCGTAGGCAGCCCTATTATAGGTGAGCCTTCAACGCCCAGGGGCGCCCATGAGGTTTATGTAGTAACTAACAATGGTCATGTCCTTGCATACACCATGCCTAGCTTGCCTGCCCAAAACGACTTCCCAGCCCTACCGGAGTTGAGCCTCCTGTGGATGTTAAATTTAGGCATGGAGGTAAATGTTGACGCCCAACCCATATTGGTAGGCTCCACATTATGGCTAGTAGGCACCCAAGGCCAAGTCCACGCCATCAGAGTAAACGCCAACGGCCTCAATAGAGAGGCCCAATGGCCGAAACATTTAAGGGACAATTGTAATACCGCCAACGCTGAGGTGAGTATTGAGGCGTGCCTGGGGACAACTGTGGAGGAGGGGTGAGGCTGCCCGGGGTTGCCTCGCAAAGCCTTATATAATATAATACCCCCAGGAGGTGCGTATGGAGGCCAAATTAAATGAGCCAAAGCTGGAGCAGCCCACCGCAGAGCATGCGGAATATGAGGCGTGGTTTAAACGCAAAGTGCAGGAGGGGTTGGACGACCCCGGGTTTTTAACAGCTGAGGAAATGGAAGCCGAAGCCGCCACTTGGCGTGCCAGGACGCGCCAAAGGTTGGCGGCAGAAGCCAGGAGGGTGGCGGGTGAGGTTAGTTTGGAAGCACCAAGCAAGGGCTGATCGCCGGGCAATTTATGCCTATATTGAGGCCCAAAACCCCCGCGCCGCATTAAAGTTGGACGCGCTGTTTGCAAAAAAGGCCCAAAGCCTGCTCAAATACCCCCATATGGGCCGCCCAGGCCGCCTCCCGGGCACACGTGAGTGGGTGGTACACCCTAACTATATACTGGTTTATAGCTTAACCGCGCACAGCATATATATTCTGCGCCTGCTGCACGCCGCCAGGCTGTGGAGGGGTTGAAAAGGGGGGGTTGCCTTGGGGCCTCGCATGGTATATTATCCCCCCAGGAGGTGCGTATGGAGGCCAAAATGGAAGAAGCAGGCGAGGCAGAGGCCGCACAGCCCACCGCAGAGTATGAGGCGTGGTTTAAACGCAAAGTGCAGGAGGGGTTGGAGGCCGCTCGGGCGGGCGAGGTGGTGACGGCTGAGGCGGCACGCCAAAAATTGAAAACACTGGGCATAGGCGAGGCAGAGGTGGAGGAGGCCATGGCTTGGGCTCGGCGCTAATACGCGTTGTTTTGGACACCAACATTGTGGTTTCTGCGCTGCTGTTTAACGGCCAACTGGCCTGGCTGCGGCGGGCTTGGCAGTGCCGCAAACTCCAACCCCTCGTATGCCACGCTACTTTAAGCGAGTTTTCGCGTGTTTTGGCATACCCCAAGTTTAAGCTTTCGGAGGCGGAGAGGCAGACCCTCGAGGCTGAGTTTTTGCCTTATACGGAGCTTGTTTGTCTGCCAAACCCTTGGCCGCCCACCCCCCCTTGCAGGGACAGTGCGGACAGGGTTTTTTTGGTGCTTGCCCAGGCAGGCCAAGCCGAGGCGCTGATCAGCGGGGACGCGGATCTCCTCGCCCTCAAAACCCACTCCCACTTGCCCATATGGCGCGCAGAAGAGTTGGCTTTAAAAGTTTTATAAAATGGAGGCAAAGCCGGGTGCAGCACATGGCGCTTGCCGTTCTGCACCCCCGCCTTCCAAAACGCGGCGAAAGCTGATATGCGCTGAAAAAACATTTTATCCATTTTATCCAACATGTTTTATCCAACACAAGGAGCAATATACATGAAGAAAATGAAATACCTGGCAAAGAGCGGCGGGGCCCTGGCCCTGTTGGCGGCGGTTTTTTTGGTGGCTTGCGAGAAAAAGGCCTCCTCTCCGCCACAGCCTTCGCCCCAAAGCCCCTCGGAAGAGAGCGCTCAGAATGTTGCCCCCAATGCGGCTCAAAATACGGCCAAAAGCAGTGCTCAACAGAGCAATTGCAGGACGGTGCAAGCCTGTCTGCCTGAAGCAGAGCAGGGGAATGTGCAGGCACAATTTAACCTTGGCGTTGTTTATGACAATGGCTATGGAGTGCCCAAGGACGAGGCCGAAGCCGTCAAATGGTGGCATAAGGCGGCAGAGCAGGGGCATGTGGCGGCACAAAACAACCTGGGGCTAAGCTATGCCCAAGGCCTAGGGGTGCCCAAGGATGAGGCTGAGGCAGCCAAGTGGTTTAAAAAGGCGGCCGACCAGGGGTTTGCGGATGCGCAACAGCAGCTTGGGCTATGCTATTCCATCGGACTCGGGGTAGACAAGGATCTATCCGAGGCAGTCAAATGGTATAAAAAAGCAGCCGACCAGGGGCATGCCAAAGCGCAATACAACCTGGGGGTAACCTATGCCCAAGGCCAAGGGGTGGCCGAGGATTTAGCCGAGGCACTCAAATGGTTTAAAAAAGCAGCCGACCAGGGGTTTGTGCCGGCACAATTCAACCTTGGGGTGGCCTATTATAACGGCCAAGGCGTGGCCAAGGATGAAGCTGAGGCCCTCAACTGGTTGAAAAAAGCGGCCAACCAAGGGCATCCGGATGCACAGGCTGCCCTTCAGCAAATAGGGAAATAAGGTTTTTCCCCCCTGCGGCACTGTGGCACTGTGGTACAGAGTGGTTTTTCCTCTCCCGCAGGGGGCTTTGCGCACTTTGGGGCGCAGAGAAAAAACAACCTCAAAAAAACCATTTCCTCCGTGTGATGAAAGGCAATATGCATGAGGAAAAGCTTTTTATCCAAGGGAGCGGGAGAAATGAAAAGCGTTGAGGGGTTGAGAAAGGCCAGAAGTGCCATGGCCCTTTTGGCAGCATTTTTGTTGTGGGCTTGTGAGAAAAATATTTCGACTTTGCCCCCAAACCCCTCGGAAGAGGGCGCCACACACGCTGTCAAAACCGAACACACTGAGAAACACACTGAAAAACACAGTGCTTGCAAGACGCCAGAAGAGTGTCTGTCGGCAGCGGAACAAGGAGACGCGCAGGCACAATTTACCCTTGGATCGCTCTATGACAGAGGCCAAGGGGTGCCCAAGGACGAAGCCGAAGCAGTCAAGTGGTATAAAAAGGCAGCCGACCAAGGGTATGCGCAGGCGCAATATAACCTTGGGCTAAGCTATTATACCGGCCAAGGGGTGCCCAAGGACGAAGCTGAAGCAGCAAAGTGGTATCAAAAAGCGGCCGACCAAGGGCTTGTACAGGCACAATCTAACCTTGGGGTGGCCTATGCCGAAGGCCAAGGGGTGCCCAAGGACGAAGCCGAAGCGGCAAAATGGTATAAAAAAGCGGCCGACCAAGGGCTTGCGGAGGCACAATCTAACCTTGGGGTGGCCTATGCCGAAGGCCAAGGGGTGCCCAAGGACGAAGCCGAAGCGGCAAAATGGTATAAAAAAGCGGCCGACCAGGGGTTTGCACAGGCACAATATAACCTTGGGGTGCTCTATGCCGAAGGCCAAGGCGTGCCCAAAAACGAAGCCGAGGCAGCCAAGTGGTGGAAGAAGGCGGCCGACCAAGGGAATGCGAAGGCCCAATATAACCTTGGGGTGCTCTATGCCAAAGGCCAAGGGGTGCCCAAGGACAAAGCCAAAGCGGCAAAGTGGTATAAAAAAGCAGCCGACCAAGGGCATGCGGAGGCCCAATATAACCTTGGGCTAAGCTATTATACCGGCCAAGGAGTGCCCAAGGACGAAGCTGAAGCAGCAAAGTGGTGGAAGAAGGCGGCAGAACAAGGGTATTCGAAGGCACAATCTAACCTTGGGCTGCTCTATGACGAAGGCCAAGGCGTGCCCAAGGACGAAGCTGAAGCAGCAAAGTGGTATCAAAAAGCGGCCGACCAGGGGCTTGCACAGGCGCAATATAACCTTGGGGTGGCTTATGCCGAAGGCCAAGGGGTGCCCCAAAACAAATCTGAAGCAGCAAAATGGTATAAAAAAGCAGCCGACCAAGGGGATGCGCTGGCACAATATAACCTTGGGGTGCTCTATCTCCAAGGCCAAGGAGTGCCCAAGGATGAAGCTGAGGCAGCAAAATGGTATAAAAAAGCAGCCGACCAGGGGCATGCGAAGGCCCAATCTAACCTTGGGCTAAGCTATTATACCGGCCAAGGCGTGCCCAAGGACGAAGCCGAAGCGGCAAAGTGGTGGAAGAAGGCAGCAGAACAAGGGTATTCGAAGGCACAATCTAACCTTGGGGTGCTCTATCTCCAAGGCCAAGGAGTGCCCCAAAACGAAGCCGAAGCGGCAAAGTGGTATAAAAAAGCGGCCGACCAAGGGCTTGCGGAGGCACAATCTAACCTTGGGGTGCTCTATCTCCAAGGCCAAGGAGTGCCCAAGGATGAAGCTGAGGCAGCAAAATGGTATAAAAAAGCAGCCGACCAGGGGCATGCGGAGGCACAATCTAACCTTGGGCTAAGCTATTATACCGGCCAAGGGGTGCCCAAGGACGAAGCCGAAGCGGCAAAGTGGTGGAAGAAGGCGGCAGAACAAGGGTATTCGAAGGCACAATATAACCTTGGGGTGCTCTATCTCCAAGGCCAAGGGGTGCCCCAAAACGAAGCCGAAGCGGCAAAGTGGTTTAAAAAAGCAGCCGACCAGGGGCATGCACAGGCACAGGCTACCCTTCAGCAACTAGGGAAATAAGTTTTTTCCCCCCTGCGGCACTGCGGCACAGAGTGGTTTTTCCTCTTAATTTAAGGGAGCGGGAGAAATGAAAAGCGTTGAAGGGTTGAGAAAGGCCAGAAGTGCCATGGCCTTTTTGGCAGCATTTTTGTTGTGGGCTTGTGAGAAAAATACTGCCCAACAGCATACTTGCAGGACGCCAAAAGAGTGTCGGCCGATAGCGGAACAAGGAGACGCGCAGGCACAATTTACCCTTGGATCGCTCTATGACAGAGGCCAAGGGGTGCCCAAGGACGAAGCCGAGGCAGTCAAGTGGTATAAAAAAGCAGCCGACCAAGGGCTTGCAGAGGCGCAATATAACCTGGGGCTCATATATGAAAAAGGCCAAGGGGTGCCCAAGGACGAAGCTGAAGCAGCAAAGTGGTATAAAAAGGCGGCCGACCAGGGGCTTGCACAGGCACAATCTAACCTTGGGGTGGCCTATGCCGAAGGCCAAGGGGTGCCCAAGGACGAAGCCGAAGCAGCCAAGTGGTATAAAAAGGCGGCCGACCAGGGGGATGCACAGGCACAATCTAACCTTGGGGTGGCCTATGCCCAAGGCCAAGGGGTGCCCAAGGACGAAGCCGAAGCGGCAAAATGGTATAAAAAGGCGGCCGACCAGGGGTTTGCACAGGCACAATCTAACCTTGGGCTGCTCTATGCCCAAGGCCAAGGGGTGCCCAAGGACGAAGCTGAGGCAGCAAAGTGGTGGAAGAAGGCGGCCGACCAAGGGGATGCGAAGGCACAATCTAACCTTGGGGTGGCCTATGCCGAAGGCCAAGGCGTGCCCAAGGACGAAGCCGAGGCAGTCAAATGGTTTAAAAAAGCAGCCGACCAAGGGTTTGCACAGGCACAATATAACCTTGGGGTGCTCTATGCCCAAGGCCAAGAGGTGCCCAAGGACGAAGCCGAGGCACTCAAATGGTTTAAAAAAGCAGCCGACCAAGGGTATGCGGATGCACAATATAATCTTGGGCTCATGTATGCCCAAGGCCAAGGGGTGCCCAAGGACGAAGCCGAAGCGGCAAAATGGTATAAAAAAGCGGCCGACCAGGGGCTTGCGCAGGCGCAATATAACCTTGGGGTGCGCTATGCCAAAGGCCAAGGGGTGCCCAAAAACGAAGCCGAAGCGGCCAAGTGGTATAAAAAAGCAGCCGACCAAGGGCATGCACAGGCACAACTCAACCTTGGGGTGCTCTATCTCCAAGGCCAAGGTGTGCCCAAGAACGAAGCCGAAGCGGCAAAGTGGTTTAAAAAAGCGGCCGACCAGGGGGATGCACAGGCACAATCTAACCTTGGGGTGTTCTATCTCCAAGGCCAAGGCGTGCCCAAGGACGAAACTGAGGCAGCCAAGTGGTTTAAAAAAGCAGCCGACCAGGGGCATGCACAGGCACAATCTAACCTTGGGGTGTTCTATCTCCAAGGCCAAGGCGTGCCCAAGGACGAAACTGAGGCAGTCAAATGGTTTAAAAAAGCAGCCGACCAGGGGCGTGCACAGGCGCAATATACCCTTGGGGTGCTCTATGCCAAAGGCCAAGGCGTGCCCAAGGACGAAGCCGAAGCAGCCAAGTGGTTTAAAAAAGCAGCCGACCAGGGGGATGCACAGGCACAATATAACCTTGGGGTGCTCTATGCCAAAGGCCAAGGCGTGCCCAAGGACGAAGCCGAAGCGGCCAAGTGGTTTAAAAAAGCAGCCGACCAGGGGGATGCGAGGGCAAAGGCTGCCCTTCAGAAAATAGGGAAATAAGTTTTTTCCCCCTGCGGCACTGCGGCACAAAGTGGTTTTTCCTCTCCCATAGGGGGCTTTGCACGCCTTTGGGCGCAGAGAAAAAGCAGCCTCAAAAAAACCATTTCCTCCGTGTAATGAAAGGCAATATGCTTGAGGAAAAGCTTTTTATCCAAGGGAGCGGGAGAAATGAAAAGCGTTGAAGGGTTGAGAAAGGCCAGAAGTGCCATGGCCTTTTTGGCAGCATTTTTGTTGTGGGCTGATGTGCACAATGCTTCGGCATTGCCCAAAAGCCCCTCAAAAAAGGGCGCCAAAAACACGGCTCAAAGCACTGCCCCAAAAAGTGCTCAACAGAGCCATTGCAGGACGCTGCAAGCGTGTCTGCCTGAAGCAGAGCAGGGGAATGTGCAGGCGCAATATAACCTTGGGGTGCTCTATGCCCAAGGACAAGGGGTGCCCAAGGACGAGGTTGAGGCCGTCAAATGGTGGCATAAGGCGGCAGAGCAAGGGCACGTGCAGGCACAATTCAACCTTGGGCTAGGCTACGAAGGGCGCTTGGGGGTGCCCAAAAACGAAGCTGAGACGCTGAAGTGGTATAAAAAGGCAGCCGACCAGGGGCTTGCAGAGGCGCAATATAACCTGGGGCTCATATATGAAAAAGGCCGAGGGGTGCCCAAGGACGGAGCTGAGGCGGCCAAGTGGTTTAAAAAAGCAGCCGACCAAGGGTTTGCACAGGCGCAATATAACCTTGGGGTGCTCTATGCCAAAGGCCAAAGCGTGCCCAAAAACGAAGCTGAGGCGCTGAAGTGGTATAAAAAGGCAGCCGACCAAGGGCTTGCAGAGGCGCAATATAACCTGGGGCTCATATATGAAAAAGGCCAAGGGGTGCCCAAGGACAAAGCCGAAGCGGCAAAGTGGTGGAAGAAGGCAGCAGAACAAGGGCATGCGCAGGCGCAAAACAACCTTGGGGTGCTCTATTCCCAAGGCCAAGGAGTGCCCCAAAACAAAGCCGAGGCAGCCAAGTGGTATAAAAAAGCGGCCGACCAAGGGGATGCACAGGCGCAAAACAACCTTGGGGTGTTCTATGTCCAAGGCCTAGGGGTGCCCAAGGACGGAGCTGAGGCGGCAAAGTTGTTTAAAAAAGCAGCCGACCAGGGGCATGCACAGGCACAATCTAACCTTGGGCTGGTCTATGCCCAAGGCCAAGGGGTGCCCAAGGACGAAGCCGAAGCGGCCAAGTGGTATAAAAAAGCAGCCGACCAGGGGGATGCACAGGCACAATCTAACCTTGGGGTGCTCTATCTCCAAGGCCTAGGCGTGCCCAAGGACGAAACTGAGGCAGCCAAGTGGTTTAAAAAAGCAGCCGACCAGGGGCATGCACAGGCGCAATTTAACCTTGGGGTGCTCTATGCCAAAGGCCAAGGCGTGCCCAAGAACGAAGCCGAGGCAGCCAAGTGGTTTAAAAAAGCAGCCGACCAGGGGCATGCACAGGCACAATATAGCCTTGGGTTCATGTATGCCGAAGGCCAAGGCGTGCCCAAAAACGAAGCCGAAGCAGCCAAGTGGTATAAAAAAGCAGCCGACCAGGGGGATGCGGGGGCAAAGGCTGCCCTTCAGAAAATAGGGAAATGAGTTTTTTCCCCCTGCGGCACTGTGGCACAGAGTGGTTTTTCCTCTCCCGCAGGGGGTTTTGCGCGCCTTTGGGCGCAGAGAAAAAACATCCTCAGAAAAACCCTTTCCTCCGCGGAATGAAAGGCGATATGTTTGAAGAAAAGCCTTTTATCCAAGGGAGCGGGAGAGATGAAAAGCGTTGAAGGGTTGAGAAAGGCCAGAAGTGCCATGGCCCTGTTGGCAGCGTTTTTGTTGTGGGCTTGTGAGAAAAATACTGCCCAACAGCATACTTGCAGGACGCCAAAAGAGTGTCGGCCGATAGCGGAACAAGGAGACGCGTGGGCACAACATAACCTTGGGCTCATGTATGCCAACGGCCAAGGAGTGCCCAAGGACGAAGCCGAAGCGGCAAAGTGGTGGATGAAGGCGGCCGACCAGGGGCATGCGTCGGCGCAATATAACCTTGGGGTGCTCTATGCCAACGGCCAAGGAGTGCCCAAGGACGAAGCCGAGGCAGCAAAGTGGTATAAAAAAGCGGCCGACCAGGGGCATGCCGGGGCAGAAAATAACCTTGGGTTCATGTATGACAAAGGCCAAGGGGTGCCTAAAAACGAAGCCGAAGCGCTGAAATGGTATAAAAAAGCAGCCGACCAAGGGCATGAGGAGGCACAATACAACCTTGGGGCGGTCTATTATAAAGGCCAAGGGGTGCCCAAGGACGAAGCCGAGGCGCTGAAATGGTTTAAAAAGGCGGCCGACCAGGGGCTTGCGCAGGCACAATTCAACCTTGGACTGAGCTATGCCGAAGGCCAAGGGGTGCCCAAGAACGAAGCCGAGGCGCTGAAATGGTTTAAAAAGGCAGCCGACCAAGGGCTTGCGCAGGCACAATCTAACCTTGGGTTCATGTATGCCAAAGGCCAAGGCGTGCCCAAAAACGAAGCCGAAGCGCTGAAATGGTTTAAAAAGGCAGCCGACCAGGGGTATGCGCCGGCACAATACAACCTTGGGGTGGGCTATTATAAAGGCCGAGGCGTGCCCAAGGACGAAGCCGAGGCGGCAAAGTGGTTTAAAAAAGCAGCCGACCAGGGGGATGCGGGGGCAAAGGCTGCCCTTCAGAAAATAGGGGAATAAGTTTTTTCCCCTCTGCGGCACTGCGGCACAGAGTGGTTTTTCCTCTTCATTTAAGGGAGCGGGAGAAATGAAAAGCGTTGAAGGGTTGAGAAAGGCCAGAAGAGCCATGGCCTTTTTGGCAGCGTTTTTGTTGTGGGCTTGTGGGAAAAATATTTCGCCTTCGCCCCAAAACCCCTCGGAAGAGGGCGCCAAAGCTCAAAGCACTGCCCCAAAAAGTGCTCAACAGAGCCATTGCAGGACGCTGCAAGCGTGTCTGCCCGAAGCAGAGCAGGGGAATGCGCAGGCACAATATAACCTTGGCGTTGTCTATGACAATGGCTATGGAGTGCCCAAAAACGAAGCCGAAGCGCTGAAGTGGTTTAAAAAAGCAGCCGACCAGGGGTTTGCACGGGCACAATTCAACCTTGGGATAAGCTATGCCCTCGGCCTAGGCGTGCCCCAGGACGAAGCCGAAGCGGCAAAGTGGTATCAAAAAGCGGCCGAGCAGGGGGATGCGCAAGCGCAACTCAAGCTTGGGTTCATGTATGCCAAAGCCCAAGGCGTGCCCAAAAACGAAGCCGAAGCGGCAAAGTGGTTTAAAAAAGCAGCCGACCAGGGGCATGCGCAGGCACAATTCAACCTTGGGGTGTTCTATTCCCAAGCTCAAGGTGTGCCCAAGGACGAAACTGAGGCAGCAAAGTGGTTTAAAAAAGCGGCCGACCAGGGGGATGCCAATGCGCAATACAACCTTGGGGTGCTCTATGCCAAAGGCCAAGGCGTGCCCAAGGACGAAGCCGAGAAGGCAAAGTGGTATAAAAAAGCGGCCGACCAAGGGCTTGCACAGGCACAATATAGCCTTGGGTTCATGTATGCCAAAGGCCAAGGCGTGCCCACAAACGAAGCCGAAGCAGCCAAGTGGTATAAAAAAGCAGCCGACCAGGGGGATGCGAGGGCAAAAGCTGCCCTTCAGAAAATAGGGAAATAAGTTTTTTTCCCCTGCGGCACTGTGGCACAGAGTGGTTTTTCCTCTCCCGCAGGGGGTTTTGCGCGCCTTTGGGCGCAGAGAAAAAACAGCCTCAGAAAAACCCTTTCCTCCGCGGAATGAAAGGCGATATGTTTGAAGAAAAGCCTTTTATCCAAGGGAGCGGGAGAGATGAAAAGCGTTGAAGGGTTGAGAAAGGCCAGAAGAGCCATGGCCCTGTTGGCAGCATTTTTGTTGTGGGCTTGTGGGAAAAATATTTCGCCTTCGCCCCCAAGCCCCTCGGAAGAGGGCGCCACACAGGCTGTCAAAACCGAATACACTGAGAAACACACTGAGAAACACAGTGCTTGCAAGACGCCAGAAGAGTGTCTGTCGGCAGCGGAACAAGGAGACGCGCAGGCACAATATAACCTTGGGCTCAGCTATGCCGAAGGCCAAGGGGTGCCCAAGGACGAAGCCGAAGCGACAAAGTGGTATAAAAAGGCAGCGGAGCAAGGGCATGCGCAAGCGCAACTCAAGCTTGGGGGGAGCTATTATGCCGGCCTGGGGGTGCCCAGGGACGAAGCCGAAATGCTGAAATGGTGGCATAAGGCGGCAGCGCAAGGGCACGCGCAGGCACAATTCAACCTTGGGGTGCTCTATCTCCAAGGCCAAGGCGTGCCCAAGGACGAAACTGAGGCAGCCAAATGGTTTAAAAAAGCAGCCGACCAGGGGCATGCAGAGGCGCAATTTAGCCTTGGGCTGTTCTATGCCGAAGGCCAAGGCGTGCCCAAAAACGAAGCTGAAGCGGCAAAGTGGTTTAAAAAGGCAGCGGAGCAAGGAGATGCGCAGCTGCAATATAACCTTGGAGTGCTCTATGCCGAAGGCCAAGGCGTGCCCAAGAATGAAATTGAGGCAGCCAAGCGGTTGAAAAAAGCGGCCGACCAGGGGCTTGCACAGGCGCAATTTGGCCTTGGGTCCATGTATGCCAACGGCCAAGGCGTGCCCAAAAACGAAGCCGAGGCAGTCAAATGGTTTAAAAAAGCGGCCGACCAGGGGCATGCACAGGCGCAATTTAGCCTTGGGCTGCTCTATGCCGAAGGCCAAGGGGTGCCCAAGGACGAAGCCGAAGCGGCAAAGTGGTATAAAAAAGCAGCCGAGCAGGGGGATGCGCAGGCACAATACAAGCTTGGGGGGCTCTATTTCCAAGGCCAAGGCGTGCCCAAGGACGAAGCCGAGGCGCTGAAATGGTTTAAAAAAGCGGCCGATCAGGGGCTTGCACAGGCGCAATTGGGCCTTGGGTCCATGTATGCCGAAGGCCAAGGGGTGCCCAAAAATGAAGCCGAGGCAGTCAAATGGTTCAAAAAAGCAGCCGACCAGGGGTATGCGCCGGCACAATACAACCTTGGGGTGACCTATTATACCGGCCAAGGAGTGCCCAAAAACGAAGCCGAGGCAGCAAAATGGTTGAAAAAAGCGGCCGACCAGGGGCTTGCACAGGCGCAATTTAGCCTTGGGGTGCTCTATGCCAACGGCCAAGGCGTGCCCAAAAACGAAGCCGAGGCAGTCAAATGGTTGAAAAAAGCGGCCGACCAGGGGCATGCACAGGCGCAATTTAGCCTTGGGCTGTTCTATGCCGAAGGCCAAGGCGTGCCCAAAAACGAAGCCGAGGCAGAAAAGTGGTATAAAAAAGCGGCCGACCAAGGGCATGCGGGTGCACAATATAACCTTGGGCGGCTCTATGACAAAGGCCAAGAGGTGCCCAAGGACGAAGCCAAAGCAGTCAAATGGTTGAAAAAAGAGGCCGAGCAGGGGCATGCCGATGCACAATATAACCTTGGGGTGGCCTATTATATCGGCCAAGAAGGGGTGCCCAAAAACGAAACGGAGGCAGCCAAGTGGGTGAAAAAAGCGGCCGACCAAGGGCATGCCGGTGCACAATATCTCCTTGGGATGGCCTATTTCCAAGGCCTAGGGGTGCCCAAGAACGAAGCCGAGGCAGTCAAATGGTTGAAAAAAGCGGCCGACCAAGAGCATGGCTATGCAAAGGCTGCCCTTCAGGAAATAGGGAAATGAGTTTTTTGCCCTCTGCAGCACTGCAGCACAGAGTGGTTTTTCCTCTTCATTTAAGGGAGCGGGAGAAATGAAAAGCGTTGAAGGGTTGAGAAAGGCCAGAAGAGCCATGGCCCTGTTGGCAGCATTTTTGTTGTGGGCTTGTGGGAAAAATATTTCGCCTTCGCCCCAAAACCCCTCGGAAGAGGGCGCCACACACGCTGTCAAAACCGAATACACTGAAAAACACACTGAAAAACACAGTGCTTGCAAGACGCCAGAAGAGTGTCTGTCGGCGGCGGAACAAGGAGACGCGCAGGCACAATATAACCTTGGAGTGCTCTATGCCGAAGGCCAAGGAGTGCCCAAGAATGAAATTGAGGCAGCCAAGTGGTTGAAAAAAGCAGCCGACCAAGGGTTTGCGGATGCACAATATAACCTTGGGGTGGCCTATTATACCGGCCAGGGAGTGCCCAAAAACGAAGCCGAAACGGTGAAGTGGTGGAAAAAAGCAGCAGAACAAGGAGACACGCGAGCGCAATACAACCTTGGGTTCATGTATGCCAACGGCCAGGGAGTGCCCAAAAACGAAGCCGAAACGGTGAAGTGGTGGAAAAAAGCAGCCGACCAGGGGCATGTGATGGCACAACACAACCTTGGGGTGGCCTATTATACCGGCCTAGGCGTGCCCAAAAACGAAGCCGAAGCGGCAAAGTGGTATAAAAAAGCAGCCGACCAGGGGGATGCACAGGCACAATACAACCTTGGGGTGGCCTATTATAAAGGCCGAGGCGTGCCCAAGGACGAAGCCGAAGCAGCCAAATGGTTTAAAAAAGCAGCCGACCAAGGGCTTGCAGAGGCAAAGGCTGCCCTTCAGAAAATAGGGAAATGAGTTTTTTCCCCCTGCAGCACTGCAGCACAGAGTGGTTTTTCCTCTCCCGCAGGGGGTTTTGCGCGCCTTTGGGCGCAGACTCACTCAGGCTTAGAGCATTTGGGGAGAGGGTGGCTGAGATCGCCCTATTTTTGATCTGCTATGAATTCCAATATATGCTTATTCACTTCCTCTGGGTTGTCCATGTTTGCGCAATGTCCGGCGTCAGCTATCATTTTGAGCGTTATGTTTTCATCGGAAGCCGCCCATTTTTCTATAATTTTTCGGATATTCCCCGCTTTTGACTTCTCGCCGCAACACAACAAAACGGGCATACTAAAACGATAAGCTTTGTCTTCGTGTAGCGCATTAAGCACGGCAAGCATAATTTCAACATGTCTATTTTTGCCCATTCGCAAGAGGCAATTTTTAACGTATTGGCATGTATATTCGCTGGTGCCGCACAGTTTTATGGCTGAGGAAAGATAGCATTTCCATGGATATATGGCTAAAATCTGCTGAGCATATTTTAAGGTTAGCCTTTCAAGCCAAGTGAGTCGTTGTGTGTTTTGGGTGCTTTCTATAATGATTAATTTTTCCACTTTTTCGGGATAATAATAAGCCATTTCCTGTGCCAGATTGCCGCCCATTGATTGTCCTATAAGAATGGCCTTTTCTATGGGGTGGATTTCAAAAAGCCTTAAACAATCCTTAAACATATCTTTGAAATCAAATTTTTTCAATTTGTCCAATGTCGACAAGCCATGACAGCGGGCATCCCATGCAATAATGTGATATGAATCATCAAATATATCTATTTGTTTTTCAAACGTTATGTGGTCGCAACTTGCTCCGTGTAACAGAATAACATACTTTTTTCCGTATCCCGCCTTATACCAATATTGCACCGCACAATTCGGACTTAAAATATTCAACTGCTGAAAATTATCAAAGCTCATGTCTCACTTGCTACCGGCAAACGGGCACTCAAGCGCGAAATGCGCGGGGTTGAGCCTGTTGTTAGGATACTTGTGTTAAAATGCTTGTGTTAGGGTGTTTGTGTTAAAATACTTGTGTTAGGGTGTTTGCGTTAAAATACTTGTGTTAGGGTGTTTGCGTTAAAATACTTGTGTTAGGGTGTTTGTGTTAAAATACTTGTGTTAAAATACTTGTGTTAGGGTGCTTGGCGAAACCGGATACAAGCCCAAGTGAACGCACGACCCGCAAAGAATATCAGCCTTGCTTGCCAGAGTGAGGACCTCAGATCAACCCTGAACTTTTTAGATATGAATGTAGCTCTTGAGTGCCCAACAGGGTTTCTGTCGGGTTAGGTAGTCTGCGCAGGGTCTGTCCAGGCTATTGAGGCAGTGCTCGTTTTGGGGTCGATCTTCACATGCCAGATTGTAGGCTCAAGTTTTGAAAGGATAATGGCGAGAGCACAACGTTCGTTGGGTGTCGTATCACCCGATCGAACCAACTCAGCGCAGAATTCTTTTAGCGGGGTGTGTTCTTTCATCAGACTTTCCAGCGACCAGGAAGCCGCCTGAAAAATTCCGTCTCGCAGTGCTCGTGCCTTATCCGCCTCGGTTTTTTTCGTCGTAGCATAAGCATTCGCTGCTCCGAGATCGCTCATATAGTCGAGCGCGGAAACAATCCGACGGACGGCTTGATGGTCGCCCGTCGCAAAATAATGCGCCCACAGAGCATCCAGTATGATCGGGTGCTCATCAATTTTCATCTCGAGAATTTCCGGTTGCTCAGGAACGTGGGTTGGACTCAAACCTCTTGCAATCAGGTATGCCCGTGCCTCGGGTGCACGCGAGAGCCATGCCGCAGCTCGCAGGCTTTGCAGGTCGTCAGGAGCTAAATCCGAGAGCGCATCGAACCATAATTCAACCATTGACGCATTCGCCGCGATGACGCGACTGAGGAAGATAACCATCGGAAAGGCGCACTCCGGTTTCGTGAGAGCTCCCGCCTTCGCCAACTTTTTTACCTCTTCGACAAATAGTTCAGGTTGTGGCTCCATATAATAGAACCTCATCCAGTCTTTAGCCATTTGCATCTCCAGGTATTCCTAACCTTCAAAGCTAAGCGGCAGCTGCGCCAGCGCCATTTGCGCAGCATAACATCTGCGCACGTCGGTCCACCATAGGAATCGCTTCAACAAAAAATTTCTAAAAAAACAGGTTTAAAAAAAAGGCTTAAAAAAACAGCCTCAAAAAAACCAGTCCAAAAAAACCAGTCCCCAAAAACCATTTTCTCCGCGTGATGAAAGGTGATATGCTTAAGGACAAGCCTTTTATTCAAGGGAGCGGGAGAGATGAAAAGTGTTGAAGGGTTGAGAAAGGCCAGAAGTGCCATGGCCCTGTTGGCAGCATTTTTTTTATGGGCTGATGTGCACAATGCTTCAGCATTGCCCAAAAGCTACTCAGAAGAGGGCGCCCAAAACGCTGCTCAAAGCACTTCCCAAAAAAGTGCTCAACAGAGCCATTGCAAGACGCCAGAAGCGTGTCTGTCGGCAGCGGAACAAGGAGATGCGCAGGCGCAATTCAAGCTTGGGCTGCTCTATGACGAAGGCCAAGGCGTGCCCCAAAACGAAGCCGAAGCAGCCAAGTGGTATAAAAAAGCAGCCGACCAGGGGCATGCCGGGGCCCAATATAACCTTGGGGTGGCCTATTATAAAGGCCAAGGGGTGCCCAAAAACGAAGCCGAAGCAGCCAAGTGGTGGAAGAAGGCAGCAGATCAAGGCTATGCGTCGGCACAATTCAACCTTGGGGTGGCTTATGCCCAAGGCCAAGGCGTGCCCCAAAACGAAGCCGAGGCAGCCAAGTGGTATAAAAAGGCGGCAGAACAAGGGTATTCGAAGGCCCAATATAACCTTGGGGTGCTCTATGCCGAAGGCCAAGGCGTGCCCCAAAACGAAGCCGAGGCAGCCAAGTGGTATAAAAAAGCGGCCGACCAGGGGCATGCCGGGGCACAGAACAACCTTGGAGTGTTCTATGCCAACGGCCAAGGCGTGCCCAAAAACGAAGCCGAAGCGGCAAAGTGGTTTAAAAAGGCGGCCGACCAGGGGGATGCGCAGGCACAATATAACCTTGGGGTGCTCTATGCCGAAGGCCAAGGCGTGCCTCAAAACGAAGCCGAAGCAGCCAAGTGGTATAAAAAAGCAGCCGACCAGGGGCATGCCGGGGCACAGAACAACCTTGGAGTGTTCTATGCCAACGGCCAAGGCGTGCCCAAAAACGAAGCCGAAATGCTGAAGTGGTGGCATAAGGCGGCAGAGCAAGGGTACGCGCAGGCGCAATTGAACTTTGGGGTGGCCTATTATAAAGGCCAAGGCGTGCCCAAAAACGAAGCCGAGGCAGCCAAGTGGTATAAAAAGGCGGCCGACCAGGGGGATGCGCAGGCACAATATAACCTTGGGGTGCTCTATGCCAACGGCCAAGGCGTGCCCAAAAACGAAGCCGAAGCGGCAAAGTGGTATAAAAAAGCAGCCGAGCAAGGGCATCCGCAAGCGCAACTCAAGCTTGGGGGGAGCTATTATGCCGGCCTGGGGGTGCTGAAGGACGAAGCCGAAGCGGCAAAGTGGTATAAAAAAGCAGCCGACCAAGGGTATGCACAGGCGCAATATAACCTGGGGCTCATATATGAAAAAGGCCAAGGGGTGCCCAAGGACAAAGCCGAAGCGGCAAAGTGGTGGAAGAAGGCAGCAGAACAAGGGCATGCGCAGGCGCAAAACAACCTTGGGGTGCTCTATGACAAAGGCCAAGGGGTGCCCCAAAACGAAGCCGAAGCGGCAAAGTGGTTTAAAAAAGCAGCCGACCAAGGGGATGCCGAGGCACAATTCAACCTTGGGGTGGCCTATTATATCGGCCAAGGAGTGCCCAAGGAGGAAACTGAGGCAGCCAAGTGGTTTAAAAAAGCAGCCGACCAGGGGCATGCCGAGGCACAATATAACCTTGGGGTGAGCTATTATAAAGGCCAAGGGGTACCCAAGGACGAAGCTGAATCGGCAAAGTGGTATAAAAAAGCGGCCGACCAGGGGCATGTGAAGGCACAATATAACCTTGGGTTCAGGTATGCCACAGGCCAAGGGGTGCCCCAAAACGAAGCCGAAGCAGCAAAGTGGTATAAAAAAGCAGCCGACCAAGGGCATGCCGAGGCACAATTCAACCTTGGGGTGGCCTATTATATCGGCCAAGGAGTGCCCAAGGACGAGGCTGAAGAGCTGAAGTGGTGGAAAAAAGCAGCCGACCAAGGGCATGCCGAAGCACAATTCAACCTTGGGGTGCTCTATGACCAAGGCCAAGGAGTGCCCAAAAACGAAGCCGAAGCGGCAAAGTGGTGGAAAAAAGCGGCCGACCAAGGGCTTGCCGAGGCACAATATAACCTTGGGGTGGCCTATGATAACGGCCAAGGCGTGCCCCAAAACGAAGCCGAAGCAGCAAAGTGGTATAAAAAAGCAGCCGACCAGGGGTATGTGAAGGCACAATTCAACCTTGGGGTGGCCTATGATAACGGCCAAGGAGTGCCCAAGGACGAGGCTGAAGCGCTGAAGTGGTGGAAAAAAGCAGCCGACCAAGGGCATGCCGAAGCACAATTTTGGGGTGATCTATTATAGCGGCCAAGGAGTGCCCAAGAACAAAGCCGAAGCGGTGAAGTGGTGGCAAAAAGCAGCCGACCAGAGGGATGCAGATGCAAAAGCTGCCCTTCAGAAAATAGGGAAATGAGTTTTTTTGCCCTCTGCGGCACTGCGGCACAGAGGGGTTTTTTTCTCTCTCGCAGGGGGCTTTGCGCGCCTTTGGGCGCAGAGCAAAAACAGCCTTAAAAAACCATTTCCTCCGTGTGATGAAAGGCAATATGCTTGAAGAAAAGCCTTTTATCCAAGGGATAGAGAGAGATGAAAAGTGTTGAAGGGTTGAGAAAGGCCAGAAAAGCCATGGCCCTGTTGGCAGCATTTTTTTTGTGGGCTTGTGAGAAAAATATTTCGCCTTCGCCCCAAAGCCCCTCAGCAGAGGGCGCCACACACGCTGTCAAAACCGAACACAGTGAGAAACACACTGAGAAACCCAGTGCTTGCAAGACTCCAGAAGCGTGTCTGTCGGCAGCGGAACAAGGAGACGCGCAGGCACAATATAACCTTGGGCTCAGCTATGATCTCGGCAAAGGGGTTCCCAAGGACAAAACTGAGGCAGCAAAGTGGTATAAAAAGGCGGCCGACCAAGGGCATGCGGATGCACAATATAACCTTGGGTTCATGTTCATGTATGCCATGTTCATGGATGCCAACGACCAAGGGGTGCCCAGAAACGAAGCCGAGGCGCTGAAGTGGTTTAAAAAAGCAGCCGACCAGGGGCATGCGCAGGCACAATATAACCTTGGGATACTCTATCTCCAAGGCCAAGGAGTGCCCCAAAACGAAGCCGAGGCAGCCAAGTGGTTTAAAAAAGCAGCCGACCAAGGGTTTGCACTGGCACAATCTGACCTTGGGGTGCTCTATGCCGAAGGCCTAGGGGTGCCCAAGGACGAAGCCGAAGCAGCAAAGTGGTTTAAAAAAACAGCCGACCAGGGGGATGCGCTGGCACAATATAACCTTGGGCTGCTCTATGACGAAGGCCAAGGCGTGCCCAAAAACAAAGCTGAAGCAGCAAAATGGTATAAAAAAGCAGCCGACCAGGGGCATGTGAAGGCACGATATAGCCTTGGGGTGGCCTATAACGAAGGCCAAGGGGTGCCCAAAAACGAAGTCGAGGCAGCAAAATGGTTTAAAAAAGCAGCCGACCAGGGGCATGCGCAGGCCCAATATAACCTTGGGGTGGCCTATGATAACGGCCAAGGCGTGCCCAAGGACGAAGCCGAAGCAGCAAAGTGGTATAAAAAAGCAGCCGACCAAGGGCATGTGGATGCAAAGGCTGTCCTTCAGCAAATGGGAAAATGAGTTTTTTGCCCTCTGCGGTTGGGACAAGTGGAGTTGGGGCTGACAAAAAACACACAAGGTGCCGCGGCTTGGCAAAAAGCTGCGGCACAATAAAATGTAGAATGTAGCTTGCAAAAATGTATAATATGCTATATAAGCATATATCCCCTCTCCGGGGTGGGTTTCTCGGCCGCAGCTTCTGGTTTTGTACCTCCTTCCAGGGTGCTGTTTGGGCTCCTTCCACCTTCCCCCTCCTCGGAGGGGGGGCTTTTTTCTAGGCCCCTCCTCTAAACCGCTTTCACTTTGACATGCGTTTCACTTGGGCATGAGCTCTTCGTGAGCCTCGCGCAGCAAGCCTCAACAAAGCGGAGAGAATGAAGAAAAAACGTATTTGTTTTTTATCCATGGCGTGGCGTGCACAGCAAGCCTTGGCTCTGCTCAAAACAGATATAGTGTCAAATATTAACCCTATATAATGTAAAGTTTTAATTAAACATATTGTCAATTTATTTTTTGACATAATGTCGACAAAACATGACACTTTGTTTGTCCAACTCTTGAATTTTTCTTTGGGAGTTGCTGAGGGTTTCTGTTTTTTTTGGCCCATGCTTTCAGCATGAGGTGAGGGATGCGTTGACAAGCTCCACCATGTGCCCTAAGCCCAGAGGACGATCTGGTTTTTTGCTCTGGAGGAGCTGATGATGCGCATGCTTCAATGGTTGACTGCAGTGCTTGTTTTATGTCTGAGCATTGGCCTTGCTTGGGCAAAGCCTGCGGAGCTCACCGTATTTGCCGCCGCTTCAACCACCCAGGCTCTTAGTGAAATTGCCAAACTCTATGAGGCCAAAGGAAGCAAGGTGCTGCTTTCCTTTGCCTCCTCATCCACTTTGGCAAAGCAAATAGAAAATGGTGCCCCGGCAGATGTATTTCTTTCAGCAGACACAGAGTGGATGAAAGTGCTTGAGGAGAAAAAACTGCTGGAGCCAGGGAGCTGGGTGGAGCTTTTGGGCAACAGCATTGTTTTTATTGTTCCCACAGCAAGCAGCATAAAGGCCATCAGCCTGTCGCCACAGTTGGAGCTGGTTGAGTTGCTGGGCAAGGAGGGCTTGCTTTCCGTGGGAGATCCATCCCATGTGCCGGTGGGCAAGTATGCCAAGGCGGCATTGGAGCAGCTGAAGCTGTGGCCGCAGGTAGAAAAGAAAATAGCTCCCGCCAAAGACGCCAGAGCGGCTCTGGTGTTTGTTGAGCGCGCAGAATCTCCCTTGGGCATTGTATATGCCACGGACGCTGCCATTTCTGCAAAAGTGCGCGTTGTGGGCAGGTTTCCCAAAGAGAGCCACCCCACAATTATTTATCCGGTTGCGGCCATCAAAGGCCCCAATAGCAAAGCCGCACAGGAGTTTATAAAATTCTTGCGCACGCCTCAGGCCAAAGCGCTTTGGGAAAAGCATGGCTTTGAGGTTAAATAATGCTTTTCCCCTTAAGCCCTTTGGAGGTGGACGCGCTTTGGCTGAGCCTGAAAGTTGCTTTTTGGGCGGTGTTGTGCAGCCTTCCTTTTGGCGTCTTCCTGGCATGGCTCCTCTCCCGGCGAAATTTCCCCGGCAAAAGCCTGGTGGATGCGTTGTTGCACCTGCCGCTGGTTTTGCCGCCCGTCGTCATCGGCTACTTTTTGTTGCTGGCCCTGGGGCGCAATGGGTTTATGGGGAAAGTGCTCTATGAGTGGTTTGGAATAAGCATTGTCTTCACTTGGAAAGGGCCCGCAGTGGCTTCGGCTGTCATGGCTTTTCCTCTGCTTGTGCGCACGGTGCGGCTTTCGCTCGACGCCATCAACACAAAGCTGGAAATGGCCGCACGCACCCTTGGGGCCGGCCCGTGGCGCGTTTTTTTCACCATTACCTTGCCTTTGTGCACACCGGGCATTCTCGCCGGAATGGTGCTGGCCTTTGCGCGTAGCCTGGGGGAGTTTGGGGCAACCATCACCTTCGTCTCCAACATTCCAGGGAAGACGCAGACACTTCCCCTGGCGCTGCACACCATGACGCAGGTGCCTCATGGTGAAGCCGCTGCCATGCGCTTGTGCCTCATCGCCATTGTCATCGCTGTGCTTGCCCTCACAGGAGCCAACTGCTTGGAAAAGCGCTTTGCGCGACATGTGGAGAGCTGAAATATGCGTGTCCATGTGCAGCGACAGCAGGGAAAGTGTTTGATTGATCTGGCTTTCCAAGGCGATGAGCATGGCATTGTCGCCCTCTTTGGCCCTTCTGGAGCTGGGAAAACGTCCATCATCCACATGGTGGCGGGCTTGAGAAAGCCTGACAGCGGAAGCATTGTTATCCGCGGCCGCTGTTTGTTTGACGCTGTGCGCGGCGTCAACCTGCCTCCTGAAAAAAGAAAAGTCGGCTGTGTATTCCAGGAGGACTTGTTGTTCCCCCATTTGTCCGTCAAAGGCAATTTGCTTTATGGAAGACGCTCTAAGCCGTCCGGTGCTGATGGCATCCATGTGGAGCAAACAATAAACCTGCTGGGCATAGGGCATCTGCTTTCAAGAAAACCCAAAACTTTGTCCGGTGGAGAAAAGCAAAGGGTTGCTTTCGGAAGGGCAATCCTTTCAAACCCGGACATTCTCCTCATGGATGAGCCTCTCGCCTCTTTGGATGAAACCAGAAAAGAAGAAATGCTGCCCTTCATCAAAAAGCTGAACACGCGCTTGGGCATTCCCATTTTATATGTCAGTCATTCTCTGGAAGAAATTCTTGCATTGACAAAGCATGTCGTTCGACTGGCCAACGGCAAAATTGTCCCAACTTAAAATTCTCCAAACCTCCAGAGGGTTTTTTCAAAAGACGGCCTGAAGCTGCAGGCGCAGCCCGTGTTGGTAGAGTTGTTTTGGATCTGTAAAGCGCGCGGCATATTCGGCTTGCAGCCTCAGAGCGTGGCCAAAGAAATGATAGTTCATGGCGAGGGCAAATTCATTTTTGAGCTCGGCCAAAAGGCTTGGATCTGTCTGGCCTATGCCGAATTGTTGGCTCCACCGTCCCCCCAGCTCCAATTCATTGCTCAACATGGCGCTGGCCTTCACGAGATAGCCGTGGCCGGAGCGCCCCCATATTTGCGTGGTGCCATTGCTGACAAAATCCTTAGAGGTGGTGCGACGAGAATATTGAGCGGCGATATAAAACCCCTTCCACTTGAGCAGGGCATCCGCATTCAAATAAAGGGCATCCATGTTGGGGAAGGCAGTGCTGTCGAAGACGGTGCCGGTGCTTGCGCCCGTGCGTGTAATATTGTCGCTATAGGCTGCGGAAATGCCAATGGCGAGGCGGGGCTTGTCGAGCCTTTCTAAATCTCCCTCCAAAGTATCCTCAAAATAGCCGAAGGGGCGAAGGGTGAGGCGCCCCATATAGAGAAAGCCGGTGTGCTTTAAGGCAAAGCGGTTGCGGCCCTGCCCGCCATAAATGCCGAGCCTATATGCCAAAAGCTCATTCAACCCCAGAAAGTCATCAGAAAAAAGCACGGCGCCAATTTCGCGCACAATGCCAAACTCGCTGGCAACATTCTCACGCGTAATGCCCAAATAGCCGGTGCGTACAAAAGCGCAGGCCATATCATAAATAATTCTCTGCTGGCCCACGCGCAGCGTGGCGTCCCTTCCAAACTTCCAGGAAACCCAGGCGTCCAAAAGTCCGCTGCCTTGGTCGAACTCATCGGGGCTTATGCCTGTCTGCAGATAGACAACCAGGCGCTGATCAAAAGCCCTTCCTTCAAGCATAATACGAATGGCCCTGGCCGAAAACTCGTTGCTGCTTTTGCTGGCCTTGTCTGAAAATGCGGTGCTGTTGCGCAGCTGCGCCATGAGGCGCGCTCTCAAACTCAAAGCATTGTCCTGCGTCGACACCCTAAGCCCATTCCCCAGTTTAAAGCGAAGGTAGGCAGCCTCTGCACTCGGCGCGGGCGCAGGCGAGGGTGGCGGCAAGCTTGCAGCCTGCTCTGCCGCTGCAGAAACACTTGGCTCTTGCGCAGCTTCTGTCTGCACGCTTGCAGGCTGCTCTGCCTCTGCAGCAACACTCGGCTCTTGTGCAGCTTCTGTCTGCACGCTTGCAGGCTGCTCTGCTGCTGCAGCAACACTTGGCTCTTGTGCAACTTCTGTTTGCACGCTTGCAGGCTGCTCTGCTGCTGCAGCAACACTTGGCTTTTGTGCGGCCTCTGTTTGCACGCTTGCAGGCTGCAACAGCTGCAACAAGAAAAAGATGGATAGAGTCATCAGAAAGCGCTTCCTTTCAGTGGTGGGGTCGAATTGAAAAACGTCACATTGAAAAACAAATACGCATTGCAAGACGAAAGCCTACGTTGCCTGAGCCTGGAATGTTTCTGGCTGCACGCCTCCAGCGCTTGCCATCTAACATGCGTATGCGGTCCAGCAAGTGCTTCTCACTTCAGACCATAAAAAAGTTTTTTGAAGTTTTTTTTCAGCATGCCGATCCTCCCCCCGCTGAACAAACTTAAAATATTTGTTTTATTGGGTTATAGATCGACATGGGGTGTCTTGCCCGGAGTTGAAACTGCTTGGTTTTTTAACATAATGTCATGTTATCATTTGACATAATATGCTGTTATAACTTGACATTGTGTTAAGTTTATATTTGACATTATGCCCTGTTTTAGGAAGGTTGAAGTGTTTCTCCTTGCACTCCACCCAGGGAAGCTTTGGCACGCTTCATGCTTGACTTTTTGCTTTATTTTGTATCTACTGAGCATGTCTGGTGGTGTTTTGTTCTGCAAGGGGAGGCATGTCTCGTGAGAAATACGATGAAGAAATTTTCTAGCTTAGCCCAGGTTTGCGTCGTGGTTTCCTTTGGCTTGTTGGCGTGCGCGACAGAGTTGGGTGAGAGGACGGATGAGGAAGTTGACGGTAGCCCCATAGAGGAGACCAACGGCTCACAAGAGGGTGAGATGCCATTTTATTGGTATGAAGGCCAAAAAATTGAGCTCAGGCCATCCACCACCGCCAGGGCTGTGCGTTATGTAGGTGAAATGACTGATCAAATCCAACAACAAATCAGAGCAGCGCTGAAGATGAGTGCAGCGGATTCAAGCATATTGGATTTGGGCCATGGCATTTTTCTTTATCAAACGAGCGTGCCGTTTCAACCCGTTCAACCTTTGGCTCCAGGGTTATTGCCTGAGGGCGCCAAGGAGTTAAAAGTCTTTGCTTCGGCTTCTGGGGAGTTGCTCATCCTCACAGAAGAATTCAGCGTGCAATTCAAAGCAGAGGTGACGAGGCAGCAACAAGATGAATTGAACGCCAACAACAAAGTCAGCATTGTTCGCGAGTTGACATGGGTAGAAAATGGCTTTGTCTTGGCTGTGCAGGAAGAGGCGGGGGCAGATGCCTTGACCATGGCCAACCGCTATCATGACAGTGGACTGACGCTCTATGCGGAGCCCAATTTTATTCAGTTGCTTTAAAACTGTTGATGCCCCACCGGCTCCACTTTGGGGGGAGCAGAGTGGAGGCATGCCTTAGCTTGCCTCAAAATTCCGGTCTAGAAAAATAAAGCTTTGACTTATTTGTAAATGAGAATAGTTATCATTTGCAAAATAACTGTATTTCTCCGGAACAAATGGCATATTTTTAAAATGGGCATTCGATGAAAACCTTATGCGCAGGAACGGTATTTTGTCTCACATTCTCAAACCACCTTGCTTTTGCCGAAAATATTTCAGCCACCTCCAGGCAGCAACCCATGGAAGCCTTGGAAAGCAAAATGCAAAACCTGGAGGCTTTAAAGCAAGCTGTGCCGCAGGCTGGTGCATCCATTCCCGACGCCTCCATGGAGCAGCGCCTTCAAGCCTTGGAAAGCAAAATGCAAAACCTGGAGGCTTTAAAGCAAGCTGTGCCTCAAACTCCGGCTATAGGTATGAGCCCCGACATTGAGGTGGTGTTGAGTGGCCAATATGGCCATTTCTCACAAAGCGCTAAAAACATTCCGGGCTTTCAAACGGGGAGTGCGGGCATGCGCTATGGCAAAGGCTTTTCCCTGCAGGAGTCCGCTATACGGTTTGGCGCGGCTGTGGATGAGAAGTTTTCTGCTGTGCTGACGCTTGTGGTGCTCAACCAAAACGGCCATGACGACGTGGTACTTGAAGAAGCCTTCATTCAAACCCTCGCGCTGCCCTGGGGCGCCCATATGAAGGTGGGCCGTTTGTTGCCCATATTCGGCCATATGAATGAAGAGCACAAACATGCGGATGATTTTGTGGATAGGCCCTTGTTATACCGCGCCTATTTAAATGACGGCTTTGGGGATGAGGGCCTTCAAGCCTCGGTGGTTTTGCCCATGGCTTTCCATAGTGAATGGGGCGGCGGTGTTTTTCGTGGCAATGGTTTTCCGGCAAGCGCCAAGGGCAGCTCTCCCAGCTTGTTTGTGGCCTATGCCCGCATAGGTGGAGGCGCCGGGGGAGTCCACGCCTGGCGCCTGGGAGCTTATTATTTGCATGCGAAAAGCAGACAGGGCAGAGCTGCCGATGGCCTCATTTTTAGCGGCAACAACAACCTCTATAATGTCGACTTTAAATATAGCTATGCACCCACCCAAACCAGCCAGTTTGTTTTGCAAGGAGAATATGTGTTGAGGACGGAGAAAGGCAGCTATGCCCTGGAGGAGAGCCTCAGCTCCGCTCTTGTGAACACAAAAAGCTCGGGGTTTTATGCGCAAGCCCTCTATCGTTTTATGCAAAGCTACCGCTTGGGCTACCGCTATGCCTTTTTGAGCGCGCCACCCACACCTTTGGGTTTTGAAAACACCTCCTTGGATGCCGGCCGCCGCAACCCGTGGATGCATACCCTCATGGCAGAATATAACACCAGCGCGTTTGGACGTTTTCGCTTGCAATATAACAACAGCAAAACGCACGGCAAAACGCATGGCAAAGCAGAGCACCAACTCATTTTGCAATATACCCTCGCTTTTGGCGCGGATGATGGACACAACGCACACTGAGCCCTCAAGCGGAGCAAAGTAGTGCAGGAAAGCCAAAGCTCACCTCGCAAAACGAGCCTCGCTTTAGCTCGTCTCACGAAGAGCTCATGTCAAAACGGAGTGGAGGGAAAAATGCGAGAGCGAAGCTTTCGCATTTTTCCCGGAGCATAGTGCAGGCGAGTGCAACGACGGGCTAGGGCCCCAGCTCGGTTTCTTTTTCATAGAGGTTATAGCTCACTTCGTTGCCGGCCCAGTCGCTGGCTTTCAGCTCCGTGGCGCGGATTGTGAAATGGCCACTTGGCTTAGAAGAAAAGCGCGGCGACCATGCACTGCTGCAGTTGGACGACACCCCCCAACTGTACTCATTGCACAACATGGGCTCAGACGTGCGCCAAAACAACTCACCGTTCTCTCTAAAAACTTCCAGGCTGGAATATTCGACTTTTTTCAGGTGAGCCCCGAACCTTGTTTCCTCTCCCACGTTGAGGCCGACTTTATGGGCTTGCACCACCAAATAATATTCTTGCTCATTCTGCGGATCAGCTTCCACCTGAGCCTCCAAATATAGCTCCAATGGCCGGGTATCCACGGGAAAACGGGCTATCTGTGGATATTTTAATGTGTTTTCTGTCCACAAGCTTATTTTTATATCATCGAAAGAAGTGCGGACATTTTCTCCTGCCCAGTTTTCTTCCAAAAAGTCACACTGCCACCGCTGTCGACCCTCCGGGGTGCTGTCGAGCTTCTCGCAGAGGCTGTGCTCCTCTTCTCGCACGGCTATTTTGAGTTGCTCCGTTTCGGCATGGGGCCCTTGGACGATCGCCTTCAAGGTGGCAGGTGCCTTGCCCAGCCAAGGAGGTGGATACACAACCGTCGTCGGCACTGGGCACCCAAAGAAGCAGTCTCTGTTTGAATTCAATCCCCACCAGATCAGATTTTGATCGCCTTGCATAAATTCTTCGACCACCACCGTCGCTATTAACTGGCCATCCTCGTCAAACTGCCCGTCGCTGCAGCTGCCTTTTTTGCCTTTGGGGGCAGCCTGGCCAGCATAGCATACCTGGCCTTGATAGCAGTCACCGTCATACCCCACCACACACTTGCCCTGGCCTATTTCACAACGCTCGTCTCCCGCCTTGCACAACTTCTCCTGGCATGCCGACAGAGACAAAGCCAACAGCACCACTTTTAACCTCAACATCCACGAATTCATCCGAAAATCCCCTGTCATTCAATGAGTATAAACATTGTATCCCATGAGTATAGACAGGGTGTCGCCGTTTGGACAAGCCTTCAGCAGCGAGCGCGAAGTATAACATATAAAAAAATAGATTTTTCCCTCGCGAGGGTTGTGTTTGCGCTTCAACTTCAGCTCAACAAGCGCGGTAGCAACTGACTCCACAAGCAAGGTAGCCACCTATCCATAACTCCACTGGGCTTTGGGCGAAGGAGAGGTGTGGGTTTTTGAAGTTGTTGCTTATAAAATGGTTTTTGTTCAAACTGTTTGAGCTGTCCAAAACCCCATAGCCCTCAACAGGGAGTCGGTTCAATGCCATCCAAGCAGAGCATGCCTCAGGCCTCTTATGCCGTCGCATTCTTGTTGTCGGTGGGCATTGCTGTTTGGCCTTGGCTTTTTCCATTTGAAAACAGAAGCTATTATTTCTTCGACCTGGTGGTCACTTTTATAGGTGTGTTTTCCGGGCTCCTCAGCATTGCAGCGCTTGCCAAGAAAATTTCTGTTCCACGGAATGTGGGTTATGGTGCATGCTTCCTTCTCCTGTGTATTGTCCTGTTGATTGGGGTTGCCCGCTTTTGGGACAAAACCATCCCACCTGCTCCAGCCGTTGCTCCTGGGGGAACTGCTGCGATTGAAAGGGCTACTACCATTATTAACCAAAATTTTATTATCCCTGCTCCCGCGCAGATGGAGCACCCTCTGTTAGAGCACAACAAAGAGCACAATCATCTGTCAGAGCAGAACAACAGGGCTGTCTCGCCCCCACAAAATGTCGATGAATGGCGCTTCGTCGCCAATGCACTTTCAAGCCAAACGTGGACTGACGGAAAGGCTTATACGGTTTATGCGGAGGGGCGGTTTGACTTTTCGGAGGCCCAGTGGATGCGTATTGTTTTCGAGCCAAGCCAAGCGGGAACACAATTTTTGCTGCGCCTGGTTCCCATGGGTGCAAACCCCGACAAGCAGATCGGCCTCAGGTGGGAACTTGTGGAGATTCCTGCCGACGGAATTGTCCTCTTGCCTTTGAAGGCTGCAGAATTTGGCTTCACTCCTGCAGAAATGCGCCAATTGGAGCAAGTCGCCATTCTTTCAGGGGACAATGCCTGGAATAAACCCCTGGGGCAGGATGCCAGCAAGCGCGCCATATTTGAAAAAATTGAAATCCGATGAAGTTCTGCCCACTTAAATAATTCCCGGAGCGGAATAGGCGGAATGGAATGGAGCGTGGAGTAGGCGAGCAAAGCGAGCCTCGCTTTAGCTCGTCTCACGAAGATGGAAGCGGTCCAGGGTTTTCCCTGCTTAAGGGAAAATATTTCAGGCCCCCTTCAACTGCTCTCTGAGTGCCATATAGTCCGTTTTTCCGCTGCCAAGCAGTGGAATGGCCTTCACGGAAATAATGCGCTTTACGTTATAGAGTGCCGAAAGGCCGGCCGCACGCAATGCGGCATTTATTTCCGAGAGCTCCAGCGCCAAAGGCGTAAACACCGCTATTTCTGCCCCCGCCTCCTCGGGGGAGGCCTCCACGGCCAAGAGGGGCCCCTCCTGTGCTGCCTCGCCTCGGCTTGAAAAAGCCTCTATCAGCACATTCTCCACCTGTGGCAGGGAGATCATCTCCCCGGCCAGTTTTATAAAACGCTTGAGGCGCCCGCGAAAAGTCAACCGCCCCGTCTCATCCATGCTGAGCAAATCTCCCGTACGGTACCAGGTGTGGCCTTCAAAATGCACAAAGGGGTTGGGCGCCTCCCCGAGGTAGCCCTTAAAAATGCTCTCACCCCGCACCAGCAACATGCCCGTCTCCCCCGTCTTCACCCGCCCTATAATATGTCCCTCTTCCTCGTGTACAATGGCCGTGGTGACGGCGGGCATGGCGTGGCCGAGAGTGCCAGGTTGTATGGCCTTGGGACGGTTGACGGAGACGGCCGGAGAGCACTCTGTTATGCCATAGCCCTCGCAAAGCGCAGCCGAGGGGCAGGCTTCGTCAAAAGCCGCATAGATGTGCTCTGGGCATTTTTCGGCGCCTACAAAGGCGAAGCGCAGGCTTGCGAAGGCGCCTTTGCCTTTCTCTCCCATGTTTTTGAGTTTGTCCAACATGGCCTCCAGGAAAGTAGGGGGCGCCGCCAGCAGTGTGAGTTTATAGTCCTTGATGAGGGAAATGAGGGGCTCTGTCTCCGTGGGGTTGGGGTGGAAGGCGGCTTTGAGGCCAAGGGAGAGCGGAAGCACAAGGCCGACAACAAGGCCAAAGGAGTGGAAGGGCGGCAGCATGGCCAATATGGCCTCGTTGGCCTCCAACTCCAACACGTCAATAATGTCCTTCGCGTTGACAAGCACATTGCGGTGCGTCAGCGGTACAGCCTTTGGCAAAGCCTCGGAGCCGGAAGTAAAAAGCACCGCCGCCACCTCCGCCATGGGATAGGAGGCAAAAGAGCGCATAAACCGTGCGCGCACAAAGCCCTTCAGCTTCTCTTTGCGCGTCAGCGAGGCACCGAGGTTTTCCATGCTCAGCCAGCTGACGGGCAGCGCGTCTATGTTGAGGCCGCTGCGCTTGAGCCTGTCCAGCAGAGCCGAAGCGCTGATGATATAGCGTACGCCGGACATGGCGATGCAGTGGCGCAGGTTTGTCTCCCCCACTGTCCAATTGAAAAATACGGCCTCTTTCCCCGCCAGCTGAGCGGCAAGCCACACGGCGGCAACCGTGGGCACCGAGGGCAGCATAATGCCCAGGCGCTTTCCCGGCAAAATTTTGAAGCGCTCGGCCAGCACCAGCGCGCCTGTCAGAATTTCCCGGCGTGTGCGAAGGCCTGAGCGGTCCGCGAGGAGGGGCATGTTGGGGGCGCGGCGCACAATGGACAGAAAGGCATCGGGTATGGTTTTGGCACCCTCGGGCATAGAGAGGATTTTGGCAGCAGCGGGGGCAAACCAAGCCTCAGGGACGGGGGGGGGTGGGGCTTCTTCTTCAACCACCTCTCCTCCCACGGCTGCCAGACAGTCACCCACCGTTAGCAGAGCCTCCAGGCTGTTTATTTTTTTGCCGTGCATGCCCTCCAACTCCAACACCAAATCCATGAGAGAAATGCTGTCCAGGCCCAACTCTCCGCCCAAACTCATGTCTTCTGTCAACACATGCTGAGGCGGCAGGTTGGCAGCCTTGCGCAAGCTGGTATAGACGGCTTCGCGCACTTGTGGCGAAACCCCAAAGCCCGCCCCGGCCTCCCTTTCTGTTTGCACATAATCCTCAAGCTGCACCGGCTGCTTCCCCTGCCAGAAAAAGCGCGGCACGGCCACAGGCGGGCGTTCTGCCTCGTTATAAAATTTTTCCAGCCAGGCATTCAGCGTTCTCCTGTTGCCCTCGCGCGGAAGGCCGGGGTGCTCTACAAACTCCACCTGTACATTCCGGCGCGGTGTGAAGAAAAGCAGGTTGGCCGCCAGTGTTAAGGCCCCTTGGAGCAAAGCCTTGGCGAAATGGGGCGCGCTTTTTTTGGCGGCATAGCTGAAGGAGCTTCCCCACAGCCCTGTTATGCGGATGAGCACCACGCGAAGCTCTGGCATGGCCGCAATGAGGCTGGCGGCGCCGGAGTTTCCCCCAAGCCTCTCTTTTGAAGAGCGGTATATTTTCCCTGAGGGATAGAGCAGCACATTTTCCCCTTGCGCAAGGGCTTTTGTCACCCCTTGCATGCCCTCTTCAACGCCTTGGCGGGCTTTGGCGCCGTCCTTGCCACCGTCCTTGCTTAAGTCCGGAATAATAATGGCGCGTACACATTTTGCAGCGAGGCTACCCAGGGGGCCTTGCATTTGGCGCTCATCCGCGAGGGGGCGGGGGCGAAAGCCCGCAATGAGGGAATAGACCAGCGTAGAATCCACGAGGGCAGGGTGGTTAGGCAAAAAGAGGAGGGGGGTTTTGGCCTCGTTGTCCACGGGAATATTTTCCATGCCAGAAACCTTGAGGCGATAGCGCAAAGAAACCAGGGTTTGCAGCAGGAGACCCAGGGGGCTTGGGGCTTTGTCCGCGAGGGTGGTGGCGGGAAGGCGCCGGAGGAAGGAAGCGGCCCACAGCATGAAGGCGAGGCCGACGGCGCTGCTGGCAACGAGGAGCCAAGCGGGAGAGGCCTTGCCGACGAGCATAAAGGCAAGGCCAGAGAGGGCGACAGCGGTGAAGGAGGCGAAGTTGGAGATGCCGAGGGTTTTGCCTTTGTCCGTGGCTTTGGGTCGAATTTGTATAAAACTGACAAGGGGGATGAGATAGAGGCCGCCGCAGATGCCGGTGAAGGTGAAGGCCAGAATGAGGAAGGCGAAGCGAAGGGTTGTGCCCGGAAACAGGGGGGCCAGGGCTGCAAGGAGGAGACCTGCGGCCATGCCGCTTCCGCCCGGCAACATAAAGCGTTTCCAGCTGAAGGCTTCATGCTTTCCTGCGATGAGAGAGCCTATGCATATGCCCAGCATGAGTGCCACAGAGAGCAGGCTGGTTAAGGCCATGGAAAAGCCCAGTTGGTTGACGCCGAAGTTGTTGATGACGAGCAGCGCGAAGACAGAAAAGCCATAGAAGAAGGCTTCGCCAGCCAAGCTGAGGAACAGGGCTTTGTCTTTGGCGTGGCACTCCATAGCGTGGTATGCGGAATTAACAGGGCCAAGCAGCGGGAAGGGGTTGCCCTTGCCCTTGGGGGCGGCGGCTTTGTGGATGCCGAAGGCCGACAGCAGCCCGACCACAGAAACCAGGATGGCGAGTGCCCCCACTGCCAGGCGCCCAAAGCCATGTTGTGCTTCTAAGAGAAACGAGGGCAGGCCCTCCGGGAAAAAAGTGTGCACAAGCTTGGGCCAAAGCGCGTCCAAGTCCAGCACAATGCCTCCCAAGCCCAAGCCCGCCAGAATGGTGAGGGTGGTGGCCATTTTGAGCAGTGCGTTGACTTTGGGCACTTCTCTGGCCGGAAAATTTTCGGGGATGGTGCCGTTGAGAGCTGGGCTGAAGAGGGTGGACTGCAAGGCCATCAAAAACACAATGCCGACAATGCCCACCCAACTCATGCTGATCAAAGCCCACAAACCCAGCAGCATGGCCGCCAACTCCAAAAACTTGGAGCTGATGACAATGTTTTTTTTGGGCATGCGATCGGCCAACCAACCCGCCCAAGCCGAGAAAAGCACAAAAGGCAGCGCAAACAAAACCGTGGCCAACCCTTGCGTTTCTTGCATGCCGGCAGCAAGCGCCAAAAAGAGGGCCGCCTGCTTGAAAAAGTTGTCATTGAAGGTGCCCATGGCATAGGCGGTGCCCATGCTGAGGAGGCGGCGGCGGGCCGTTTTGGGCTCTATCTGCGTGGCGTCTTCAGGGCTTGAGTGGGAGCTATTCATGGTGTACTTTCAGGTGAGGGTGTTGAAGCGCTTGGCTGGGTTGCTGGGGTATTTGCCAAGTCTTCAACAATGAGTTGGCGCAGCCTTTCCAAGGCATCCAAAACGGGGGCATAGCAGAGTTGATAGAGGGCGTGTCGGCCTTTGCGGCGCAGGGTGAGGATGCCGGCTTTTTCCAGCACCCTTAAGTGGTGCGTAATGGTGCTGCGCCCCAAAGGAAACAAGGCTGCCATTTCTTTAATGGACAATTCCTCTCCAGGCTCAAAAACGAGGAGGAGCTTCTGCCTTATTTCATCACCCAGGGCAGCAAAAATAATGGCTGCAGGTTGCCAGTCCGGAGGAAGTTTTTTGAGGTATTCTGTCCTCATAACTAAATAACTAGTTTTTTAGTTATATAATGTCAACCTCAAAAACGTGGCTCTTTTTTTTTAAGCTAAACCAAAAGAGAAACGAAACGAAGTCAGCAAGCTGGGCGAAGGCGAGCGCCTGGTGCTCTGCAGCATTCGTGCGGTGAACATAGGCCAAATTGCGCCTGCCTTCTTTTTCCATGCGCTGCAAACTTGCTTGCCGCAGAGCGTCGTTGGCGTTGTCGAATGTGTCGAGAAACCGCTTGCTGGCGGCGACGAATGCCTCAAGCTGCTCAAGCAGTGGTTTGTGCAATGCCTTGCCCTTAGCAAAGCCGTCGTTCTTATAGTCTTCCGCGCCATAATAAGCATAGACCTCAGTCGCGGTGGCATTCAACAGCCTCAGGCTATCGGCAAATGCAAGAGCGGCCTCATCAAGCTCGGGCATGAGGGCAGGCGACAGCTTGTGGGCCTTAACCGTTCTCTGGCCGTCTTCCTCCGCGTGCTCGACGGGATATAGGCCAATTGCTGATCATGAGGCTTTTCAGATCCAACCGCAGATCTCTCGCGGCGTGCTTTGTTGAAAAAAAACCCGGCACATCAAATATGGTGTGCCAGGAAAGATATGCACTCTCTTTAAATTTTTTGAGACTGGGTTGTAGCCTCAATGGTAAAATTCAATCCAAGGCCGTCGTCATAATACTTCTTGCCTATTCTTATACGAACGTATCTGTAGACGGCTGTATTAGCGGAGATTTTGGTATATGTAAATCTATCCTGGTAATAGAGAGAATTTTCAAGATCTTCATGTTCGAATTCTGGGCCGGTTATCTCTATAAGCTGGCTCCGCAAATGTTCATATGCCTCAAATAGATCATCGTCGTCGCCAAAAAATCTAATATCAATATAGTCTTGATCAGGTTGAAGAGGGTCGGGGTTAGGGCCGTCTACTTCAACTGTTGTTCCGCTGGGCTGCTTCAGGCCGGGAAGGCCGAAGTGGCTCCATACATTGTTAGACGGCCATACCGTTGTTATACCTCCAGGTGTTATATCTCCAGGTGTTATATCTCCAGGTGGCCCTTCTTGGCCCCCTCCACCACCGCCGCCGCTGTTGCAGGCAAGGAACAGCGCGCCTATCGCCAAAAATGCCGCAAATTTTAGAATATGGTTAAATGCTTTCATTGTTCTCCCTCCTCGTTTCATTTCTCTCTTCCCTGTTCTGCATTTGTTAGCTTCTCATTGTTCTTGCCCGCAATGGCCATCCTGTTGCGTGGCGGCTGTATGCTTTCAAATATTTTCAAAAAAAGCAACCGCTCCGCTCTCCATGTCATATATCGCGCCAACAATTTTAATCTCACCTTTGTCTTCCATTTCTTTCAAAATGGGGCTGTTTTGTCGAATTTCATGCACCATCAATTCCACATGGGTGTGGCACACTTTTTCAACAAACTCTGGGTTGGCTGAGCTTGTTTCGCCCTGAAAGTTTGCTTTGGATTGTTCCACGGCTGGTTTAATTTTGTCGAGCAACCCCGTAATATTCCCCAGTTCTACCTCGTTAATTGCTGATTTGACAGCGCCGCAGTGTCCATGGCCCAATACAACTATCAACTTGGCGCCGGATACTTTGCAGGCATATTCCATGCTTCCCAAAATGTCAGGGTTGACAATGTTGCCGGCCACACGAGCGACAAAAACATCGCCGATGCCGCGGTGAAAAACATCCTCTACGGGAACGCGAGAGTCCAGGCAGGACAATATGACGGCTTCGGGATATTGTCCCTTGGCGGCATTGCGCACGCGCTCTGTGCTGTTTTTGAGGCTCAGCTTATTGCTGCTAAATTCTTTGTTGCCCTGTTTGAGGTTTTCAATAACCTTGTCAGGCGTTAGCTTGGACTGCTCTTCCGCACCCAGCACTTTGCCAGCTTCAGCACTATAAACGGCCGAAGCATTTGTTTTGTTGCTCCCTGCACACGCCACCAAAGCCACGAGAACTGCAGTTGAGATGAATAGATTTTTTATTTTCATATCGGCTTTAACTTTATGGTTTTGGGGTTTGTTGGTCTCTTCTTGCCCAGAGCACTTTCGCATTCTGTCATTTGCCTTGCAAAGCAAAGACGACAAGATGTTCTTTGTCAATATCTAATTTCACAAGTCAGTTTTTCTTATGACTCATGCCTATACACGGGTTACTTTATACGGGTTGCTTTATAGAGTGGCTCCATGACCGCTTTCACTTGAGGCTCGTTGCACTCGCCTGCACTATGCTCCGGGAAAAATGCGAAAGCTTCGCTCTCGCATTTTTCCCTCCACTCCGTTTTGGCATGAGCTCTTCGTGAGACGAGCTAAAGCGAGGCTCGCTTTGCTCGCCTACTCCACGCTCCATGAATGAAGGAAGCGTGCAAGCTCTCTTGCAAGTTGGAATGCCACTGCGGGGGGTTGCCACGCGAGCGCCATGCAAAAGCCAACACCCTTTGGGCGGGGGCCGTTGCAGAGGAGCAGGCGAATTTTTTCGTGGTTAGCGGGGGCCGGCGCAGAGGAGCAGGTGAATTTTTTCGTGGTTATAGGAGGAAGGCGACGCGCCTTCGTTGTTTTCTTCTTTTTCCAGTTGGCGCAGACGCTCGTCAATGTTGTCGTTGGGATAGCGTTCGCGCAATTGTCGCAGCAAAACCTGTGCCTCCTCTTCTTTTCCGGCGCGGCGCAATTGGAGGAGCTGTTTGAGCTCTGTTTCTATTTCCGTTTCCAGCTGTATTTTTTCCGTCGGTTTTGGGGTGGCCGCCTGTTCAGAGTGCTGCATCATTTGCGGAGCATACGCTGCCTCCCCGGTGAGTGCGTTGATAGAGCTTCCAAACAGAGCCCTTATGTTGTTCCCAAACAGAGCCATAAGCCCGAATGTGACGACAAAAACGCTGGCAGCAGCTGTCAGCCAGAGGCGCCCGCCTGTTGCCGCATTGCCGAAAAGCCAGCGAGAGAGGCGTTGGGGTGCGGAAGCAGAAGCGGTGGACTCTGCCTGTGTTTTGCGTATTTCCGTTGCGTGTTGGGTGGCGGCGCGCAAAATGGCAGCATCCATGGCGGGGCTGGGCTTGGCCTGTTGAAAGTCACGCGCAGCTTTCAGCAGTGTCTGCTCGGTATCATCCAGGTTATTTTCAGCCTGTGGAGGAGGGGAGGGTGGTTTCATCGCGCTGTTTTCACCTCCGTTTCTGTTGTTTCCCTTGAGGGGGTTAGGCGTTGTCGCAATTTGGCGAGGGCATAACGGTATCGGCTTTTGACGGCTTCGAGCGGCGTTTCAGTCAACGTGGCAATTTCAGAAATTTCCATTTCGGCATGCGCGCGCAGCAAAAACACCTCGCGCTGGGGCAGCGGCAATGTTTCCAGCGCATCGGCAATGTGCTGCAGTTGTTCAGCACGCAGCACCCGTGTTTCAGGCGTGGCGTCGATCGCCTCAGGCCGTGCATGGAGCGAATTTTCCTTTTCCATTTCCTTTTTGTTGAGTGTGTTGTGTGCGTTGCGTGTGTTGGGACTATCAAAGGTTTCGCCATTCATCAGCTCGCCCTTATGTTTGCGCCAATGGTCGATGAGGCGGTGGCGGGCCATTTGGTATAGCCATGTTTTGAAGTGTGCGCGGCCGTCGGGCACTGCATTGCTGCGGATGAGGGCGAGCCAGGTTTCCTGAAAAATTTCGTCGGCGGCAGCAGCAGGAGAAGGAGCGGAGCAGAGGCTGCGGATGAAGCGATAGAGCCCTGTGCGGTGTCGCCTATAGAGTTCGGCAAAGGCCTTTTCGTCTCCCTCGCGGTAGTGCGAAAGCAAAGTCTCGTCGCTGCTGAAGGCGGCGGAAGAAGAGGGGGGAGGGGCGTCCGAAGGCATCGCCACCTCCTAGCATAACCCTTTTAGAGAAATTTTCTTTTTTGCAAAAACACATGAGGAGCCCACTCATTAAGCTGAGAAATGGAAATGCGTTTAACGTGGCATCACCCCGGATGGGCACTGCCCACCCGGGAATGCACAGCCATTCTCTTAAACTTCAGTTTTGCTTTGGTGCCTTCGTTTGCAAGCTCTTCGCCAAGCCAACCAGCTGGACAAACTCTGCGCGCAGGCCTAGGCGATCTTCCCCTTTGGCGGCATGGGCCAGCTCAGCAACCTCAGCGAGGGTGAAATTGCCGGTATATTTGCTGTCTTTTAAAATCTGCCCATAGGCGGCAACGGCGGCGGTGAAGCGGAAGTCCTCACTGGCCTCTTGGAGTGAAGGCTTCATTTGGCTGGCCTTGAGGGGGAATTCCATCAGCTTGCTTTGTCCTTCGGCTGACTCCTTATAGCGTACACGCAACATGGCCAGCTCTTCAGAGCGTGTATTTTCCTGAATGGCGGGCGCTTGTTGATAGCGCAAAGGCTCATTCCAACCTTTCTCACCCTTCAACACAATTTCATAGAGTGCTGTCACCGTGTGCCCTGAGCCAATTTCACCGGCGTCCACTTTGTCATTGGAAAAATCCTCGCGCTTTAAGGTGCGGTTTTCATAACCAATAAGGCGATATTCGCTGACTTTTTCCGGGTTGAATTCCACTTGCAGTTTGACGTCATAGGCGACGACGGAAAGCGTTGCGCTCAACTCTTCCACCATCACCTTGCGCGCCTCGCGCAAGGAGTCAATATAGGAATAGTTGCCATTGCCGACGTTGGCCAATTGCTCCATGAGGCGCTCGTTATAATTGCCAACGCCATAGCCCAATGTTGTCAGCGTTATACCGCTTTTGCGTTTTTCAGCGACCATTTGCTTGAGTTGCTCAAAGTCCGTTATTCCAACGTTGAAGTCACCATCGGTGGCAAGCAGAATGCGGTTGATGCCTTTGGCAATAAAGCCCTGCTGTGCCATTTGGTAGGCCAGAGCAATGCCCGAAGCGCCCGCCGTGCTGCCACCTGGCTTCAGCCTGTCAATGGCGGCAGAAATTTTCGCCTTTTCGCTGCCGGGGGTTGGCTCCAGCACAACCTGCGTTCCATCGGCATAAGTGACGAGTGATACTTTGTCTTGAGGGCGCAATTGTTCGACGAGCAATTTCAGCGTATTTTTTAGCAGGGGAAGCCTTTCGGGGCTGTTCATGGAGCCTGAAACATCGACGAGGAACACCAGGTTGGCTGGCGGCAGCTTTTCCACGGCGGTGTCAGAGGCTTTAATGCCAATGCGAATGAGTTTGCTATTTGCATTCCAAGGGCTTGGTGCCATTTCCGTGGTGACGCCAAAGGGCGGCAGCTTGCCATCAAATGGTGTTGGCAACGCATATGTATAGGGGAAATAATTAATGAGCTCCTCGACGCGCACAGCACCATGCGGCGGCAATTGCCCCTGGTTGAGAAAGCGCCGTACATTGGCATAGGCACCTGTGTCCACGTCAATGCTGAAGGTGGACACCGGCTCATGGGCGACGAGTTTAACTTCGCTTTCCGGCAGCGTTTCATATTGCTCACGCGGCACATGTGCATAAGGGGGCGGCGGCGGTAGAGCATCGGCCATGCCTGTGGGCATGGCAGGCTTTCCCAGCGGTGCTGGGTTTTGCCCGAAATTTTTAAGCGACTTTTTTTCAACACGCTCGGAGCTATGCACATATTCAGCGCCAAGAAGTGCTTCTGTTGTTGTTCCAAACATATTTCTGATATTGTTTCCGAACAAAAACACAAGCCCCAAAAGCACCAAAGCGCTGACAAGAATGCCCATAAGCCAATGCAACAAACGTTTAGGTTTTGAAACACCCATATAAAATTCTCCAAGTTAATAAAAAAAACAAAAGGCAACGCCACCTTCTCCCATGGAAGTTGCTTGCAAGGAGATAGACGCAAGGGGTGCCCCATTCGGGTTAAAATTTTTTATTTGTTTCTGTCAGGGTTGTGGTGACAAGCTCCCGAAAGCGTGCGGGGGGGTTTAGAAACGCCTGTTGTGGGGCGAAGAGGGTCGAATATAAAACCGGTCTATTCCGTTGTTTTGTATCGCTAGAAAGGTGATAAAATGCGAAGAAAGAGTTTTATAAAGTTTTGTTTTATGTTGTTTGTCCTGAGCTCATGCTCCTCACAGAGAGGTGGTGAGAAGGAAAGTTCCTCAGAAGCAGGGGCGGGTGCTCAGCACAGCAAGGAAGCAAAATTGCCCAAGGGCCAGCTCATCCGGGGGCAGGCGCTCAAGGAAATAGAAGCAGAGCACAAAGCGGCCTTTGAAAGTGGAGAGGAAGCAAGTCCTCTGAAAAAAGAGTTTTATGAAAAATATAGGGCTTGGCAAAAGCATTGCAACCGGCTGGAAATAGCCATCCAATCAAACTCGAGTTATTATATAAACGTTCCTGAATATGATGCTTTAATCGCCATGGGAAAGCCTGCTCTTCCATTTTTGATGGAAAAACTGGGGGCAGGAGAGTTTTTCTTGAATAAGGCTGTTGAAAAAATAACAGGGATAGATCTCAAAGCGTGGAAACCAGATTTCCGTCCAGTGTCCGAGCAGGACACTTCAAAAGTCTGGCTTGAATGGTGGGAAGAAAACAAAGACAAGCCTGAGTGGAAAACAGCTTCTGCAGGATAAGGCCTCTCTCTATCTCCAACTGATACCGGACTCTAAGCTCATTTCAAATTCAAACTGAAACCGGGTTAGAACTATTCAAAGTTGACTTGAGCCTGGCGAGACGAAACAATAAGGCAAATGCCTGACAAAACCCCCGAAGGAGTTAAATGATAGACAATGCTGAGAATGCTGAGCGTGAAGGTGGAATGGCTGCAAAAAGCAGAACAAAGGCACTGGCATATGGCACTGTTGCGAAGGTTTTGATATTTTTGCCAACCCTCCTTTTGCTAACGCTTCTCTTTTTTACGCTCATATTGGGTGGCATCCGTGCAGTTATTGCAGACCCGTTGTGGTTGATTATATCCCTGCTGTTTCTCGTGGGTGTCCCTGGCAGCCTTATTTTTGCTATAAAAGGAAGGAGGCTCGGGCGTCATTTTTTAGATCATACGCAGAGGGAAGACCCTCCAATCAACTCTGCTATGCGTATGAATATATTTATTATTTGTGCTGATATTCTTATTGTTTGCTTAGTGATCTTCCTTGCCATTTATACTGTAAGCACCTTTAAATTGGGTAGGCTTTATGTATAATATGTTTGCACTCCGCGGTTAACTCAAACATTGCTATAATAGAGTGGACACAGCCTTTTCATTTTAAAATACCATATCCGCCATCAACAAATATTGTTTCGCCATTTATATAATCTGATAAATCAGACAATAAAAATATTACAACTTTGCTTATGTCTTCCGGCATAGCGATTTTGCCGCCTGGGATAAGATTTTCAGACATTTTTCTTGCTTCCGGATTATCAAATGATTTTGAAGTCATTCCTGTATATGTAAATCCGGGAGCTATTGCATTGACTTGAATATTAAATTTTGCTAAGTCCAATGCCATGGCAGATGTTAAAGAAATAATCCCGCCTTTTGAGGCTGCGTAATCTGCCATATTCGGCCTGAATATTTTTGACCGAATACAGCTTATATTAACAATTTTTCCATTCATGTTTTTTATCATTATTTGACTTATATATTTTGATAATAAAAAAGTTCCCGTGAGATTTGTTGATATTACTTTATTCCATTCATCAAAAGTAAGATCATAAAATGGCTTCGAGTTGGCAAAAATACCTGCACAATTTATTAAACCATCTATTTTAGTGCATTGCTTTTCTATTTTTTTTATTGCTGATATTATATTATTTTCATTCGCAATATCAGCAATAAAATGTTTGTAATTGTTGTCTTTAATTTCTGATTCATGCAGATCAAGCCCAATTATTGTTGCGCCTTTTTCCAGCAATAAATCAACACAACTTCTGCCTATTCCTGAACTTGCACCAGAAACAACATATATTTTATTTTTCACATAACCTCCAATTCAACCCATGAAACTTTTAATCAATACAAGAATAGCGACGAGAAACGCAAAACCCATAATGAACGGCAGGGCGATTTTCATTTCCTTATTTTTGTGTGGTCAAGCCTTCGAGGCCGACGGTCCTCATTCGAACTCGACCTTGTTTCCCTGGCTTGAGAAATGTTGTTTTATGGCACTGATGATTTTATTGTGTGTTTGATCATCAATTGATTCATTGTCATCTGGAGGTTCAAAATTATTAATTGAATTTAAATATACCACAAAACTAGGGGACAATGGACTTGTCTTAAGCAATCCTTCTCCCAAAACTCTTATTTTTTTATTGCCTTGGATAAGGTATATGCTTCATCTTGAAATATGAACGACTTTAATTTCCATAAGCTTGCCAACAGTTAGCGATGGGTTGGCATGTTAGAAATCTACCAACTTGAACAAAAATCGCTTTAATTTCTCACTTTTGCTTATTGCAGCGGATTTGATAAGGGACACTATCTCTACAATATCGCTTCTTTTATGTCCTTCTCTTAAGTTGAATATAGCCAGACGCCTCAATCTATTTTCATATGCTATGGTTATATAAAACATAGTTCCATCTGCCGAATATTCTGAAATATCAACTGTATCCGATAAGTTTTTATTAAAAATCTTTTGTTCTAATTTTTTATCATCAAAAAGAGAGTGTTTTGATTGATGAAATGTGCGGCCTAAACACGCGTATGCTCGAATACCTGCCGATGTTTCTTTTTCAATGCCTAAAAAATAAGCGTAGAAGCCTGACTCATTAATATTAATTTCTTGCAATATAATCCATTTTGACGATATTTTAGTTAGTTCATGAATTTTATTTAGTATTAACAAGTATTCTTCTTCTGATAACGCTGCACCCAAGTAAGCAGGAACAACAGAATACCAATCCGAATGATCTGAGAGCATACTGTTGTAGTGTAGCAGATCACTTTGAGGCTCCCAGTCTAACTGACTAGACAAAACGGCAACAGGTTCTGACGAAACCATAGAATTTTCGTTGTTTTCCATAGCAGAAACGATAGTAAAAATCCTGCCAATTATTTCAGTTTTTTCATCAGGGGATAGATTGTGTATCCGCCAATCTGGAACACCCAATAGCCTAACTACATAAGAATGAAAGCTCCAACGACGAACGTTTCAAAAAGAAGAAGAAGGAAGTATGTTATGGCAACTTTGACGAGCCGAAGGCGGCGAACAGGATGAGAGAAAAGGAATGCCAAGCAGCACCAAAAGTGAAGTTTCAAGCCAAGCCAAAAGCGAAGGAATGGATAAATGCCAAGCCGTTTGAGCAGTGAAGATCTAAAGAAAAGCCAAGCCGAAGGCAAAGGCGGATTGCCACTTTGCCAAGCCCAAAGCGAAGGTCGCATATTATGTAAAGTTTGTAGCGCCAAAGGCGCCAACAACAAAGTTTACATAATATGCCTTATCGGACTTATTTTTTTAGGAGTTGGAACCCTGGCTTGTCCGGATAGCCCCAAAACTCCTGAAAAAACAGATGAAAAAACAACAAGTCTTCCGCCCCCGGCTGCTTCGCCCACGCCCCGCCAAAAACCGGAGCTGTTGTTTTCATTGCGCGTCCATGAGTCTTCAGGCGCGGTTTCAGAGTTGCAGCTCAAAGCTGAGGCTGAGTTTGAAATTGAGCCTTCCCAACGAGTTGAAATTATTGCAAACCAAAAGCTTGTGGATTTTCGCGCTCGCCTCATGGACGCCCAGGAGCGCGTCTTGCCTTCAGACGAAGAAATGTTTTTTGACACCCGAGGCACCGTGGTGGATATTCAGCTCCTCTCTCCGCTTAAGCCAGCTAACTCATTGATTTTGTTGATGGATAGCCAGATGGCTCACAAAATTTCCAATGATCAAGGAGATAGTTATGATGACTTTCGCATCACCCTCAAAGTCCGCGGAGAGCCTGAAAAACCAGCGCCCAAGCCCAAAACACCTCCTAAAAAGCCCAAAAAAACGCCCAAAAAGAAAGTTAAAAAGCCGTCTGTTTGAAAAAAACTTAAAAAAACAAGGGCTCTCTAGAGCGCTTTAGGTTCAAACAGATAGATTCTGATGGATCGACGCCTGCAACCCATTGGCCTCATCCACCTTGGTGCCAGGCAAACTGTCGCGCCTGCGGGCGTGTGGATTGAAACACTATGGGTAGCCACTTTATCCCTAAAAAATTTTGTCACGCCCTCACGGGCGTGTGGATTGAAAAAATACGGCATATTTGGCCGATCTGAAAGCGCGCGAGTCGCGCCCTCACGGGCACGTGGATTGAAACGTTGCAATGGGCAGTTCCCTGCCAAGCAGCTGCAGTCGCGCCCTCACGGGCGCGTGGATTGAAACCCGAGCGACTGGCGGGAGGCAATAACCTCGCTATTGCTTCACCATCTCCACCCGTCGGTTCTTGGCTCTGCCTGCCTCGGTGCTGTTGTCGGCAATGGGTTTTTCCAGCCCGAAGCCTTCCGCGGAGAGGCGCGACTTGTTGATGCCCTTGGCGACAATAGCGTTCATCACCGCGTTTGCGCGGTCGTTGGAAAGCTTCTTGTTGTCGGCGGGAGTGCCCACATTGTCGGTGTGCCCTTCCAGTTTGACTTTCATGTCGGACTTGCTCTTCAAAGCAGCCACAATTTCATCAATTAACTCGTTTGACTCCGGCTTGATCGTCGACTTGCCGGTGTCAAAATTGATGTAAAGCGCAATATGCCCTTCTTTTTCCAGCTTGTGAAGAATGGTGTCCACATCGATGATCTCCACGTCAAACTGCATTTCCGCTACTTCAAGAATATTTAGAGTATAGCCAGGGTTAAAAGTCCTTAGCGTCATATAGTATTGCTTGTCATTTCTTTTGAAAGAGGCATAAATCACGTCGGGGTATTCAGAGATAATCTCTCCTCCCAGTTTTTTCACCGCGTTCTGATAGTTGCGAAAAACCTGGAGGTTACTGGGCAGGGTGCCCTTTTCCCCATAGTAAAAATATTGCGTAGAGACAAGATTGCCCTCGTATGTGTTTGAAGTCTCTTTGCCTTCAGGAGATTTAGACCAAATTTTGATCTGGTTAAAGTTTTTCTCCTGGCTACTGATCTTATATTCCGGCATGCCCTTGAAGATGTAATCCTTGAACGGTTCAGCTGCCTGAACCGAAACAGCAAAAAGCACCCATAACCCCAACAACAGCTTTTTCATCATCTCTCCTTGGTTGTTTCTAGAGAAACGATGTGTTGTGGTTTTTGTTACAGCATATGAATAATAGTCGCGCTATTCGCTGTTGTTTGGCGTTCGAACTGAGGAATTCTGCCCCCAAAGCTAAAAAAAAACTTTTTTTTGAAACAACACTCAGCAACAAACGCCCTGTTGTATATAGGCCGAAACAGCCCCGACCGCCCCGGAAAAACAGGAATGAAAATCACTCAAAACTTAAGCCCCACAAGGGAATTCCCCCTGAAACGCTTTTTCATTGGCATACCGTATATGTTGCTGTGTGTATTGCTGAGCGCAGCCTTGAGTGCCTGCCCTTCTCCGAATGAAGGTGGGGGCACCCCTTTGGAAGAGGTTTATACGGTTATTTTTGACAAAAATGGCGGGCACACCGAGGCAAACCCGTCAAGCAAAACGGTGGAGCGCCATATGTCCACCATAGATGCTTTGCCCGAAGCACCCACACGGGAGGGCTATAAATTTTTGGGGTGGAACACGCAGGCCGATGGGAGTGGATCGGTTTTCACCGCCAATACGCTGGTGAGGGAAAACCTCACGGTTTATGCCCAGTGGGAGAATTTAGATATTTCCATCCTCCCCAGTGCAGAAACACTCACGCCTATAATAGATGGGGCTTATAACGAGCACTCCACCCGCTTTAGAATGGTGGTTTCAGGTTTTAAAAACCCTGCTGACGCCAGCAAGGCAAGCCTTGACATAGAGCCTATAAGCGGACTGAGTTTTGAGGTTGAAAGCAACACCGTGGGAAATACGCAAACTTTTGAGGTGAGTGTGGAATATAATGGGCAGACGGCCTTTCCCGAAGGTTTTGCAACCATCATCCTAAGCTTCTTAAATATATCAGGTTATTCTGCTGAAAGCCAAAGCACCCGCATTGATATTCGGGATGGGCAAGCAGCAAGCCCAAACCGCGCCATTCCCGTTAACCAGGCCAATATTGGGGCTTTTAACCGCTATGCCAACACGGCAGCGGGCTTGACGCGGCACTATAGGTTGACAGAAAACATTAGCCTTGCCGAGCCGGCTCAACCTACAGAAAGCAATTGGACGGCCATTGGTACAGAGCTTTCCCCATTTATGGGCAGTTTGAATGGTGAAAACCACGAGCTTCTCCGCCTTCACATCCGTGCCTCTGGCAGATCCCTCCAGGGTTTATTTGGCCATATAGGCGAAGGCGCCACCCTGGAGAACATTAGGCTGACAGAAGCCAGTGTTAATGGGGGCAACCAGGTCGGCGGCCTGGTGGGGTGGAACGCTGGCGGCACAGTGCAAAACAGCTATGCCACGGGCAGTGTCTACGGTAGCGGCTATTATGTCGGCGGCCTGGTGGGCTATAACTACGGCACCGTGCAAAACAGCTATGCCACGGGCAGTGTTAGTGGCAGCGACATGTATGTCGGCGGCCTGGTGGGCTCTAACTACGGCACCGTGCAAAACAGCTATGCCACGGGCAGTGTTAGCGGCGACAGTTGGGTCGGCGGCCTGGTGGGCTCTAACTACGGCAACAGCACCGTGCAAAACAGCTATGCCACGGGGAGTGTCAGCGGGATCTACCGGGTCGGCGGCCTGGTGGGGCATAATAACTACGGCGGCACAGTGCAAAACAGCCTCGCGTTGAACCCCAGGGTGAGCGGCATCAACAGTGTCGGACGCGTGGCGGGAATAAACGAAAACAACGGCACTTTGACAAACAACCATGCCTTCAGTGGCATGCTCAACAGTGCAGGCAACACCAGTTGGAGCAACATAGGCTTCACTAACCTCGACGGCGCCAACCTCAGTGCTGCCGCCCTGCAAATAGCCAATGGCTTCCCAAGCGCCTTCACCACCACCCCGTGGAGATATCTGGAAGGCCGCCTCCCGGGCCTTTTTGGGCAGACGGTGGATATGCCTGCGCACCTTGCTCCTCCATGAAGGAACACAGCTCAAACCCATGCACTCAAATGTCAATAAAACCTGACATTGTGTCATGTTTTAAACGACATTTTTCTCCAAAATCCTTTTTATTCATTTGAAATATAAGACTTTGCTAAACGAAAACCAAGCTCATCTGTTGCAAACGTAGGGTGGCTTTTACGGCGACTGGTTGCTCCACATCCACGAGCTTCTTCTGCCCAACTACCTCCACGAAAAATCCGATAAGAACCATAAGTTTTTTCATCGTATAAGTCCCAACACCATTCCCAGACATTTCCCAGCATGTCATATAAACCATAATCATTTGGTGCTTTTTTGCCTACTTCATGTACTTCCCCTTCGGAATTATCTACATACCATGCAACATCATTAATGATACCATAATGATATTTGTTAGAACCTGCCTTACATGCATATTGCCATTCTGCGTCTGTCGGTAGCCTATAACCATTACTCTCAAAATCACAAAGAATATCTTCACCAATAAATGAATAACATTCATTTAACCCGTTTTCTTTTGAAAGTAGATTGCAGAACTGAATTGAATTATGCCATGAAACATTAACTACTGGTAAAAATTCCAATTCTCTACTTACTGTAATTCCCTTTATAATTTTATTATATAAAGCTTGTGTAACAGGATATTTAGAAATATAAAAAGATTTTATTTCGGCATCTATTTTAATTTCTTCCATATTTTTTCTAGAACTTGGAATACACATTTTTCCACTAGAGCTAATCCACTTTTGATTATCTTTATATCGTCTAATAAGTTCAGTACCACTTGGTATTAATACAAAATTATCCATTTGCCTTTTCATTTAATATATTCTTTTATTGCTCATATGTCAATATTAATTCAATAATTTTAGCCCCCATTTCATATAACGTTCCGGCTGTTTACGACGGTTTGGGCAGCTAATAGGGCAATGCGAAGCATTGACCCCTGCCCAAACTGTGGCGGAGAAAAAACCGCACAAAGGCGGTCTTTAGCCCGACGACTGCGGTTTTTCGGAGCCCGAGGCGCTTTAGCACCGAAGCGTAAACAGACCTGTTATGCGCAGTGTTCCTGCTGCAACTATTTATTTGTAATCTTTTATAAACTCATTTATTATTCCTATTGTTTCTTCGTTACATTTTGTTTTATCAATTTCATCTAATATTTTACTACCATATAGCCCTATTAAAATGTCAATACAAAATTCTACTATTGTATTATGTTCATTGTTATAAATATATTTAAAATAAAAATCCCTATACTGTACACCATATAATGTTCCAATACAATTAATTACTGATGCCTTTATTTTAGAATCGTTTTTTTCATTTATTTTATTTAATATTTTTTCATGTTTCGTTCCGGTTTTTATTTTTATTTTTAGATCTGTTATTTTATCCAAAATATTAATTATTTCATTATCATCATCAGTTTTTTGTAATTCTTTGAACAATTTTTTAAATTCCAGTTTTTTATATTTTTTTGAATTAAAAGACCCTTTTGTCAAGCAAGCAGGACATAAACATCTTTTTCTATCATGCGATTGGGGGAAATGCCTCCATCCGACTATTTGAGGAATAGCCTTTATTTTGGTTATTTCGTTTTTCAATATTTTCCTATCAATAACAACCTGAAATCCCATTTTATCATCTAATTCTAAAAATTTCTTATGTGCTTCAGTTGCATTTACTTTAATTAATTGTCCATTATACTTTCCACAAAATACTATTTCATTATCAGGTATTTTGAAATAAACGGCTATAATATTATTGCCTGATTTATATTGTTTTATTTCTCTAACCCATTGATGTGTTGCATAAAAGCCTGGTATAACAGGCATGCAGAATACACCTGCATTTATATTGTCATAATGTATGGTTTCTATTTTTATACCATTTTTTATAATAGAGTTCTTATTATTTTCATCTGTAAAATGAACAAAAATAGCCATTTTTTCCAACCTTAATTGTAATTTAAAATTTTTCTTATATATTTGTCAATAACAATTCAGGAACATTGCACATAACGTTCCGGCTGTTTGCGACGGTTTGGGCAGGTTATAGGGCAATGCGAAGCATTGACCCCTGCTCAAACTGTGGCGGAGAAAAAACCGCACAAAGGGCGTAGCCCGACTGCGGTTTTTCGGAGCCCGAGGCGCTTTAGCGCCGAAGCGTAAACAGACCTGGTATGCGCAGTGTACCCGCATCCTATTATTCCATTTTATTTTATAAATCATTACATGGTATATTATCGAATATTTTTTTTGCTTCAAATATGCTTTTATTTATTACAAACAATCTATAAACATAGTCATTTTTAGATTTATATGCTGGCATATTGTTTTCAATTGTTTTTATACTACTTTTTTCAAGAAGCTTTTTATATTCAATCATTTTTTCATATGATCTCGTGGATATTATTAAATGCCAATGATCTATTTTCATTATGTGGTTTTTGTAATAATTTATTGCTTCATCTAAATCCTTTATCGAATATATTGGATTCTCATTTTTTCCTCTTTCAGTATAAAATATTACCCATGTTTCATTTTGTTTGTTTAAGCAAAAAACATCATCCAACACTTTTTGGCTAATTCCAGATATGAAAAAATTATTACAACCATTTTCAATTAATTCCTTATTCAATTTTTTTAATTTTTTAATTTCTTCTGTTTCCATATTCTATTGTTCCTTTGTATTTTATTATATTTATAGTTTTTATTGAGTCAATACATTTCCATTCAATCATTCTAATTTATTTGGGGTACATTGCGCATAACGTTCCGGCTGTTTACGACGGTTTGGGCAGCTAATAGGGCATTCCTCAGCACCCCGTGGACATATGAAGCAGGCCGCCTCCCGGGCCTTTTGGGGCAGACGGTGGATATGCCTGCGCACCTTGCTCCTCCATGAATGAACACAGCTCAAACCCATGCACTCAAATGTCAACAAAACCTGACATTGTGTCATGTTTTAAGCGATAAAATGTCAATATTTGCTGACATAATGTCAAGAAAAACCGACACTGTTGGGGAGTGAAAAGCGTGCCTTGGGGCAATAATTATTTATGTCAATTTTGGGCCTATGCCGCTGAAATTGAGCACTTTTCGCCACTAAAAAGGTTTATTTGAACAACTGCATTCGCTTAAGCAGGTATTTTATGTGTTTCCAGAGTGCGGAGTGGCGTTTTTTGGCCATGTCTATTTTATGGCCTCCCAATACTTCGAGGACGCAGAGGCGTATGCGCTTTTTTATTGCTCTGGCACACGCGTGGATGGTGTCCAAATCTGCAACCGTAGCCTCAAAATGCTGGCGTTTGTTCGTCGGCAGGCGCTCAAGCCTTTTGAGCCAATGCAACAAAGTTAAAGTGAGAATTTCAATGACGAGAATACAGTCAACAACGTCATAAATGCCGCGAATTTCAAGCTCAAATTTCTGCTTCTCGCCTTCTTTTGGCTCCTTTTTGTTTAGCTTTTCTTCAAGCATGGTACCCCCAGTTGCTGCTGTTATGTTGCCCGCTTTCCCCACCATGGAAAAAGCGGCCCAAACAGGCAACAAACCGGACACTATTGTAAACCGGCGGGCCTTTCGGCCCCCCATTTGGGCCGCCGAGGCTCGGGGCGTGGATAGGGGAAGCCACAGGGCGGGCCTGCGGCTTCCTTACTACAATAGTGTACGGGTTGTTGGCCCGCCCGCAGGTGTTTTTGCGGTAACACGCCCTATTTCTGGCGCGCTAAGGGACATGTAATGCTGAATTTTCAGAGGTGTCAAGTTTTTTAAAGGGGGGCTTTGCCCTGCCGGGCATGGTTGTTAAAAAAATATTTCTTTTTTCCCCTCCCGGGCAGGGTTTGTTTTGCAGAGTGGGCCTGCGGCCCGGCTATTTTTAAAGAAACAAGTTTTTTGTCGCCTCCGGCGAAGGTTTTTTTCGCCTTCAGCGGGGGGAGGTTGAGGTTCGCTTCGCTCACCTGACTCCGCTCCGCACAACATGAGAGAGAGCAAGCTCTCTCTTGTCATTCCCTCCGCTCCGTTTTGTCTGGACAAAAAAAGTAACCAAAAAAAGCCACTCTCCGAGGGCCCTGCGGGGCTCATCGTCGGTTGCTTCCTAGCTTCTTCCTTGTTGCACCAACTGCTTTTGCCACGTCGGCGGCGGCGGGACGGAACGGAGCACAGCATGAGAGAGAGCTTGCTCTCTCGCATGTTGTGCGGAGTGGAGTCAGGCGAGCAAAGCGAGCCTCATATTAGTGTCTAGAAACACCTCCGCAAACACCCGTTGAGTTGCCCTAAGCTGCAATTCGCCGCCTCAAAAAGAGGCGTCCGGAATCCTTCCGTGAGCCCCCAAAATTGCGTTGAATTTTTTTTCAACATTGCAACGTCATGGTTGTGACGAGCTTTGCGGGCCCAGACCTTTTGGAATGAAGGGGAGTCGGGGCCCGCAAAGCTTGGCACAACCTACGCGCCAACATTTTATTTGCCCATGATGCAGGCTGCGAAGCAGAGAGCTGCGGAGTCTGCAAGCCCCAGGGAGGTTTTAATTCCGAGTCGAGAGAAGAGAGTTTAATGCGCCAGCGGTTGCTCGTATTAAAACCTTCCTGGGGCCATCCGTAAGCCCCCGGCAGGGCGCTTTTTTTGGTGACTTTTTTTGTCGCACAAAAAAAGTTACTCGCCGGGAGGCGAAAAACCCCCGCCCGGGAGGGCAAATAAAATCCTTCGCCGGAGGCGATACTCCCCCCCCCCGGAGGGGAAAAAACAAAACCAAAAAACAAATAAAACCCTTCGCCGGAGGCGACATCAGCGCCGGACTGTTGCGCAGAAGCGAAGGTTTCCCGGCGGCATTCCTCACCACCCCGTGGACATATGTGGAAGGCCGCCTCCCGGGCCTTTTGGGGCAGACGGTGGAAATGCCTGCGCACATTGCTCCTCCATGAAGCAACACAGCTCAAACCCATGCACCCGAATGTCAATAAAACCCGACATTATGTCATGTTCTAAACGACAAAATATCAACATTTCCTGACATAGCACCAACAAAAGCCTATACGGTTGGGGAGCGAAAAGTGTGCCCTTTCGCCCCAAAGCTAAAAAAATATTTTTTTGAAACTACGCTCAGCAATAAATGCTCTGTTGTATATAGGCCGAAACAGCCCCGACCGCCCCGGAAAAACAGGAATGAAAACCACTCACAACTTAAGCCTCACAAGGGAATTTCCCCTGAAACGCTTTTCCATTGGCATGCCGCACATGTTGCTGTGTGTGTTGCTGAGCGCAGCCTTGAGTGCCTGCTCTTCTTCCACACCGGAGACAATTATCGAACCCTTAGAAGGGGTTTATACCGTTATTTTTGACAAAAACGGTGGGCACACCGAGGCAAACCCGCAAAACAAAACGGTGGAGCCGCCGGCAACAACCCTAGACGAGTTGCCCGAAGCACCCACACGGGAGGGCTATACATTTTTGGGGTGGAACACCGCGGCGGATGGGAGTGGAGCACCTTTCACCGCCAATACGCTGGTGAGGGAAAACCTCACGGTTTATGCCCAGTGGGGGCCACCCTCAGAAGACGGGCTTCCCTCAGAAGAGGGCCTGCAGATGGCCATTAGCCCCAGCGCAGAAATACTCACGCCTATAATAGATGGGGTTTATCATGAGCACTCCACCCGTTTTAGGGTGGTGGTTTCAGGCTTTGACAATGCGGCTGACGCCAGCAAGGCAACCCTGAATATAACCCACATCAACGGGTTCAGTTTTGAGGTTGAGAGCAACCCCGAGGGAAACACCCAAAGTTTTGAGGTGAGTGTGGAATATAATGGGCAGACAGCCTTTCCCGAAGGCTTTGCAACCGTCAAGCTAAGCTTGGAAAATATACCAGGTTATTCTGTTGAAAGCCAAAGCACCCGCATTGATATTCGGGATGGGCATGGGCAGGCAATAAACCGCGCCATTCCGCTGAACCAGGCCAATATTTTGGCCTTTAACCGCTATGCCAACACGGCGGCGGGTTTGACGCGGCATTATAGGCTGACAGAAAACATTAGCCTTGCTGAGCCGGCGCAACCCACAGAAAGCAATTGGACGGCCATTGGCACAGATGAGGCCCCATTTATGGGCAGTTTGAATGGTGAAAACCACGAGTTTCTCCGCCTTCGCATCCGTGCCTCTGGCAGCAACTACCAGGGTTTGTTTGGCCATATAGGCGAAGGTGCCACCTTGGAAAACATTAGGCTGACAGAAGCCAGTGTCAACGGGAACAACTATGTCGGCGGCCTGGTGGGGATTAACGCCGGCACAGTGGACAACAGCTATGCCACGGGTAGTGTTAGCGGTAGCAGTAGCTCTGTCGGCGGCCTGGTGGGGCATAACTACGGCACCGTGCAAAACAGCTATGCCACAGGCAATGTCTCTGGAAACGCCTGGGATGTCGGCGGCCTGGTGGGCCATAACGACGGCACAGTGCAAAACAGCTATGCCACGGGCAGTGTCAACGCTAGCTACAATGTCGGCGGCTTGCTGGGGGATAATAACTATGGCGGCACCGTGCAAAACAGCTATGCCACGGGCAGTGTCAACGGCAGCTGGTATGTCGGCGGCCTGGTGGGGGCTAACGGAGGCACCGTGCAAAACTGCTATGCCACGGGCAGTGTCAACGGCAGCAACAGCTCTGTCGGCGGCCTGCTGGGGATTAACGTCGGCACAGTGGACAACAGCTATGCCACGGGCAGTGTAACTGCAAGCGACTCGTATGTCGGCGGCCTGGTGGGCCATAACTCCAGCAACGGCACCATGCAAAACAGCTATGCCACGGGCAGTGTCACTGGCAACCGGATGGTCGGCGGCCTGGTGGGGCGGAACGGAGGCACAATGCAAAACAGCCTGGCGTTGAACCCTAGGGTGAGCGGCGGCACCACCGATGTCGGACGTGTGGCGGGAACAAACGACAACAACGGCACTTTTATCGGCACTTTGACAAACAACCATGCCTTCGACGGCATGCAAAACAGTGCGGGCAGCACCACCAGTTGGAGCAACATAGGCCTGACTTATATTGACGGCGCTGACATCAGCGCCGGACTGTTGCGCAGAAGCGAAGGTTTCCCGGCAGAATTCCTCACCACCCCATGGACATATGTGGAAGGCCGCCTCCCGGGCCTTTTGGGGCAGCCGGTGGATATGCCTGCGCACCTTGCTCCTCCGTGAAGGAACACCGCTCAAACCCATGCACTCAAATGTCAACAAAACCTGACATTGTGTCATGTTTTGAGCGACAAAATGTCAATATTTATTGACATAATGTCAGCAAAAGGCTGCACTGTTGGGGAGTGAAAAGCACGCCCTTTGCCCCAAAAGCTAAAAAAAATATTATTTTTGAAACAACACTCAGCAACAAACGCCCTGTTGTATATAGGCCGAAACAGCCCCGACCGCCCCGGAAAAACAGGAATGAAAACCACTCAAAGCTTAAGCCCCACAAGGGAATTCCCCCTAAAACGCTTTTCCATTGGCACGCTTTATTTATTGCCGTGTGTATTGCTGAGCGCAGCCTTGAGTGCCTGTCCTTCCCCGAATGAAGGTGAGGGCACCCCTGAAGAGGTTTATACGGTTATTTTTGACAAAAATGGTGGGGAGACCGAGGCAAACCCGCCAAGCAAAACGGTGGAGCCGCATATGTCCACCATAGATGCTTTGCCTGAGGCACCCACACGGGAGGGCTATAAATTTTTGGGGTGGAACACGCAGGCCGATGGGAGTGGAGCGGTTTTCACCGCCAATA
>Ga0099364_10000774_pt1 | contig 54261 bp, 30 predicted proteins | sample TergutTh196P3_FD_73070 | JGI IMG/M metagenome (GOLD analysis project Ga0099364, IMG submission 73070) | Microcerotermes parvus P3 segment gut microbial communities from Pointe-Noire, Republic of the Congo - Th196 P3 | ecosystem: Host-associated > Arthropoda: Insects > Digestive system > Gut ... | reverse complement strand
AGCGAATTTGAAAAAGCGCCGCAAAACGAAAAACTGCAAAATTTCCTGCTACTACCGGTCGGGAGCGGGGCGGGCGCAGTGCGGGAAAAATTAACTTTCATTGCCCAAAAATCTTTTCTTTGGAAAGCTGTTTATGATATGTTTTTTGAGGAAATCCTCAGTGAATTAAAAAAAAATGATACGATTGTTTTGGACGATATGGTTCAAAAGAGTATTTACGACCAGCAAATCTATTTTATCTTCAGCGAATGTCTGCCTCTGTTGAGTTTGCGCGCCAACGAATATTATGCCGAAATGCTCGGCGAGGAACATACAGAATATCAGTTAATTAAAAATATTTCGAAACGGATATTCGGTAGTTTCCTGCTACTGAAAATTGAAAAAAACGGTTATCTGATTGAACATTATGCGTCGAAAAAACAATTATTTCTCTCCAACGAATTTACTACGTTTAAAAATGTGAAATTAGTTGAAAACGAGTCCGTTCTCTCTCTCAGTTTGGTGCATTGGAAAGAGGACATATGGCATATGCAAGGCGCCTGTCTTGTAAACAAATTACGTGAATTGAACGCGGATGACATTTCCGACAATGCTTTCGACGACGATGTGAAAAAGGAATTTCTCGTGAATTATGAAAAGGTGTTTCTGAAACAAACAAATGGAAAACGTCTTGTTTATATGCGAGGGAGAAGAACCTTTGTCGAATTTTACATGAAATGCTTCCGGAAATTCAAAAAAATGATAGAACCCGAAATAACGGACAAAGAATTAGAGGAAAAATATAAAGACTACGAAGAGAAACGCTACAATTATTTGCCGTTTGAAAAAGATGAAGCGATAGCTGTATTTTTCAATCCAAACAGCGGAGTGGAAATTTTTCGTGAGCGTATAGTAACTTGTATGTGTGATAAAACAAATCCGTATTATGCGAAACAAGAGTTTGATATTAACGATTTGCTCACTATAACGTCTTTATCAAAAGAGTTTGTGTATTATGTTATTGAAAATGATATAATTAAACTCTGTATTAAGGAATATGCCAACCCGGAGATGTTCCATCTCATCAGGGAGAATTTTGATTTTCTGCTCCGTTTCTTTCGGCGGTCAGACTACTTTTCCAAACCTTCGGTATCAATGTAATATTAATTATAAATTATATTAACCATGAAAATTAAAGTATTTATTTACTGCATGACATTAACGCTTTTAATGTCTGCCTGTATCTCCGAAAAAGGAGGTAAAAAAGACCCGGTTGATTATGTGAACCCTTATATGGGTAATATCAGCCACATGCTCCAACCAACCCGTCCTATTGTGCATCTGCCCAATGGCATGGTGCGTATGTTTCCCTCACGCGTCAACCATACGGGGAATCGTATGTCGGGATTTGTTTGGATGACCCGCAGCCACGGCGGTGAATTCCCTTTCAACGTAACCCCTCATCAGGGTGCGGAAAGCGGCATTTCTTCCCAGATGTGGCTGAGTTTTGACCAGGAGAAGATAGTTCCGTATCGTTATCAGGTACGCTTGGACGAATTGAATATGGAGGTCGATTACGCTCCGTCGCGTCAAAGCGGTATCTATAATTTCAGGATAGAAAAGGATACCCCGCCTTATTTAGTATTTAAAATGAATCGCGGAAAACTGACTTCAAGCGGCAATACTGTCAGCGGCCATCTCGTGTTGAGCGACAGAACTAAACTTTATTTGTATGCCGAAAGCGACGTGACACCCGGCAAGACAGGCGTTTTCGACCGTAGCGGTGTTACATGGGGGCAGTCGGAAGTAACAGACGGCTCGCCAGCTGTTTTGGCAGTCATGTATCCGCAGGGAACAAAAAATATCGCACTGCGTTATGGCATGTCGTTCATTAGCGAGGAGCAGGCGAAGAAAAACCTGAATCGCGAAATCGCCGGTTTTGACATCGAAATAGTGGCCAAAGCGGGTCGTGAAGCATGGAATGAGATGCTCGGAAGAATCGCTGTCGAAGGGGGTACGGATGATGATAAGACGGTTTTCTATACTTCGTTCTACCGTAATTGTGTTCGTCCCGTAGATATCAGCGAGGACGGCAGCTATTTCAGTGCGTATGACGGACAGGTACACGATGCGCAGGGACGTGGATTCTATGTCGATGACGCCTTTTGGGACAACTATATCGCCGCCCACCCCTTGCGTGTACTTATGGATAAACAAAAAGAGAATGATATTCTTCATTCCTATTCATTGATTGCCGAACAAAGCGGCACAGGCTGGTTTCCGAAATTTCCCGGAATGACCGGCGACGGAGGCGCTATGAACAGTAACCATGGCGTGGCTTCCGTCTTAGATGCCTGGGTGAAAGGACTGCGTGGTTTCGATCTGGAGAAAGCTTATTTAGCATGTAAGAGTTCAATGGAAGATCGTTCATTGATCCCGTGGTCGCGCAACGCTCCCGCAGGCGTTCTTGATCAGTTCTACAAAGAGAAAGGGTATTTCCCCTCGCTTAAAAGAGGTGAGATAGAAACGGTGGCCAACGTAAGTCCGGGTGAAAAACGCCAGCCGATAGCCGTAACACTCGGTATGGCTTACGACCAGTGGTGTCTTTCGCACATAGCGCGTATACTCGGACGTAATGAAGAAGCCGACTATAACCTGAAGTGCTCGTATAATTATCGTAATGTATTTCATCCCGAAACAAAATTTTTCCATCCAAAGGATGCGGACGGCAACTTCATTCCCGATTTTGATTACCGTTGGGACGGCGGCCCGGGCGCCCGCGACTACTACGATGAAAATAACGGTTATGTGTACCGCTGGTGCGTTCAGCACAACATCGCCGACCTTATATCGATGATAGGCGGTAACAAGGTGTTTATCGATGAATTGGAAAATATGTATAACGAGACGAATTACGGCATGTCGCGCTGGGCGTTTTATAATATCCTGCCCGACCATACGGGAAATGTCGGGATGTTCTCCATGGCAAACGAGCCGGCATTCCATATTCCTTACCTTTACAACTATGCAGGCGAACCGTGGCGCACCCAGAAAAGGATACGTAACCTGCTTGAACAATGGTTCCGCAATGACCTGATGGGCATACCGGGCGATGAAGATGGCGGCGGCATGTCGGCTTTTATCGTGTTCAGCCAGTTAGGATTCTATCCCGTAACAGCCGGCTCACCTACCTATAATATTGGCAGCCCAGTGTTCTCATCTGTCAAGATAAATATGGGTGACGGCAATATTTTCGAGATTAGAGCGAAGAACGCCTCTACTGAAAACAAATACATCCAATCAGCCAAATTAAACGGACAGCCGCTCAATCAGGCATGGTTCAACCATTCGGATATAGCCGACGGAGGCGTTCTTGAATTTGAAATGGGACCAGTAGCCAATAAATCGTGGGCTGCCACCGGGCCTCCGCCTCCTTCGCAAGGGGAAAAATTATGATAAGACATTAATAACCGCAAAGTGCGCAAAGAAGGCGCAAAGTTCGCAAAAGGAAATGATTTAATGTCAGGAAATTGCGTACTTTGCGAAAAACTTTGCGCCCCTTGCGGTAAGTTCAAAGGTTACAGGCCACTTCCGCCCAAAGCCTTTGAATCGCTTGGACGCCGTCTGTATAAGTGGGGTGCAAACCATCGCGCAGCTGTTCGGGGTTTTGTTCAAAATAACGGTACAAATCCGGTCCAGCAGACAGATTGTAATGCTTTGTCAATCGATCAACCACTTCATTTAACGATTGAACAATCCCATTATTTGAGGGAGAATCCGTTCGGTAAGGTATTCGCGCGACAATGGGTGACTTACCATTCTCTATCAGCATTTTGATGATGTCGTTCAGGTTTTGCTCATATTGTGTCGCATTGCCATCGTTGCTGCCGATACAGATCGCCCAAAAATGAATTCCTTTGTTGTTATCAATGGTTTGTTGAAGTCTTTCTAATAGATGTCCCGAATTATTTCCTCCGATGCCGAAGTTGATCATACTTGGGAAACGGGCGGAATTAAGCGTATTCACCTGTTCGTTAAAAGGTGGAGCACCTTGCGGGTCTCTCCAATAGGTATCCGCCGTATTACTGTCGCCGATGAAAGCCCAGGTGTCAACGGCGTCTCCCGGTTTACTTTGGCTTAAATCATGTATGTCGATCTCGTCGATATTTGTACCTCCACCTGTCACCCTGAAACGAACCCATAGTATGTCGTCGCCTTTTATTTCATGCGCCCGCGCCGCCCACACATTGTTTTGAACATCAACCTCTGTAGTCCAAATGCCGTTACTTCCATCGGTAGAGTTGGAGGAAACTTGAACCTGATAACTGGCTGGTGCGCCATATTGCGTCTCATTATAGTTATAGTTTGCGCTACTCATCCATTGAAACAAAAAATGAGAAAGCGACTGTGACAATTGAAAGACAACCCAATTATTTAAGGGAAGCGGACGAACCCATTCCCGCCCTTTATTATCAAGTAGCCACAAAGGATTCATAAGAGCAGGGTCAATCGCATCCGGAATGGAAACAGTCGAAGTAACCCGAATTGCAGGTATAACTACCACTTCAGGGTCAGGCTCCGGATCCGGTTCCGGGTCAGGTTCCGGCTCTGGCTCTGGTTCTGGCTCTGGTTCCGGTTCGGGGTTCACAACTATTTCGTCAGGATCTACATTTTCCGGCACAACAGGATCCTTGCATGCCGACCCTGTCGACAGTACAATAATAACACATAATATCTTGAAATAAAACTGTTTCATCGTTTTTTTTGTTTTGTTTCCGTCATTGCGAACCTGCGAAGCAATCCAGAAACCTGATGAGCATCTGGATTGCTTCAACCCTTTCCTCCTTTTCAACCCCCTCCTAATATCCGAAAATCTCTTCCTGCGTCAGGGTCGTTATGGGGCCTATCTTTTTGAGCGCTTCGAGGTCTAAGTCTTTTAAGTCGCCTAATATACAATAGGTGAACGGTTTATTTTTGATCCATTTTTGTTGGAATGATTTTACATCCTGAAGTGTCATGTTTGGAATTTTTTCAAACATTTCTATCCTTGTATCTATCGTATAGCCAAATTCTTTTGCGTTCAGGTAGCTCCACAGGATGTCGTCACGCAGGATGCGTTGCGTCCGGATGCCGGTCAGGATGCTTTCTTTTGCAAGTATGAATGAGTTTTCCGATTCGGGCATATCATTCATGATACTGTTAAAAGTCTCAATAGCTTCCATCATCTTATCGTTTTGTGTAGCTATGAACGTTCTGAAGATGTAGGGATAGTACGGTTTTGCCATACGCGCATAATTAGCGTTGGCAGAATAGGCTAAGCCACGCGCTTCGCGCATTTCCTGAAATACAATACTGTTCATCCCACCTCCGAAGTAGCTGTTAAACAAATTACGGTTTACTTCCAAACCTTTATCAAAGTCTCCGCTCCTGTGTACCATTGACATATAGATTTGTTTGGAATCATATTGCGCCAATAAAACTTTGTTTTCATTGGTTTCCTGTACTGTATACTTAGTAGGGGGCGGTATCGGTTGTAGTATTTCGGCTACTGCATGATTTTTGTTGACAACGTCTGTCACTTGCTGCAAGGTAAGCGGTCCGTAATACATAATCGTATGCTCCAGGTTTTTCAGGTTTTTGGTACGATTCACTAATTCATCCGGATTTAGTGCAAGCAGTTCTGTTTCGGTAAGGATATTGGTGGCCGATGACTTGGGACCCCAGATAGCATAATTCTGTAACATACTGTAATTTGCCGATTGGTTCAGTTTGGCGTCCGACCGTTGTTTCAAAATATTTTGGACGCGGTTATCATAAACCTCCCTGTCTGCTTTTGCATCCGCCAGACGTTCTTCCAATAGTTTGAGCGCCTGCTCAAAGTTGTCGCTCAGCCCGTTCACATAAACGTAAACACGGTCATCGGAGGCGGAGACGCCAAAAGAACAGGCTATTTTATACAGTTCGCTTTTAATCTCTTCCGCTGTTTTTGTGGATGTTCCGAGGTAGCTTAGATAATTGAATGCGGTACCCAATGCGTTGTCTTGATTATTACCCATTTCATAAATGAAATACAAAGCGAAAATAGGATTCAGGGTATTTTGTTTGTACAATACCGGGATGTCTTTCTTTGCTTTGCCTATGGTCATATCCTTTGCATAATCGACAAATACCGGTTCAATCGGCTTGATGTCGCGCGCTTTTATTTTAGCAAGGAAGGCGCTTTCCGCGTCCCTGTTGGTTGGTATCGGTGTGATTTGTGGCTTATCGATTTTTTTGTCGTCGGGCGTCCCTTTTCGTTTATATATGACCACATAATTGTCATTCAGGTATTTGTTGCAAAAGTCCACCACATCTTTTTTAGTGAGTTTTGATTGATAATCAATCCGGTTCACCTGGTCTTTCCAATCCACCCCGTTCACGAAGGCGTTGAGAATGATATTTGCCGCATATTGATATTCCTGTCGCTGGTAATATTGTGTCAGACGGAAATTATTGATGACAGCCTCCAGTAGCCAGTCTTCAAACTCTCCTTTCTTCAATATTTCCAATTGACCGAGCAGCAGGTCGCGCACTTCTTCGAGAGTTTGTCCTTCTTTCGGCGTGCCGCTCATCCGAAAGATACTATAGTCGGACATCGGGCTGGAATATGTGCTGGCATTTAACACTTTTTGTTTTTGCACCAAGTTAAGGTCTACTAATCCGGCCTGTCCGTTTGTAAGCAGATAGTCCATAAACTGAAGGGTTGCGGATTCTTTCGTATTGGCGGCGGGAAAACGAAAAGCTATCGCAATATTTTCGGCTTCCAGTCCGACAACTTCAATTTCAACGGGAGCGGTGATGGGTTGTTCTGGGGGCGTTTTCAACTCCGGTATTACGCTGGGTTTCAGATGGCCGAAATATTTGTCGATAATGACAATCACCTCATCCGGGTCTAAATCGCCAACCATACAGACTGCCATGTTGTTAGGGACATAGTAAGTGTCAAAGTACTTTTTGATGTTTGTGATGGATGGATTTTTCAAATGGTCTTGTGTGCCGAGGACAGTTTGCTTACCGTAGGGATGATGTGGAAATAGTCCTTTAAAGGTGGCTTCATACACTTTCCGGGCGTCGCTTGTTAGGCTCATATTATATTCTTCATAGACGGTCTCCAATTCGGTATGGAATCCGCGAATGACAGGGTTACTGAAGCGGTCTGACTGAATGATCGCCCAGTTTTCGATCTCATTGGAAGGAATGTCTTCCGTATAGGCAGTGACGTCATACGAAGTAAAAGCGTTTGTCCCTTGCGCTCCAATGGCGCTCATCAGCTTGTCGTATTCGTTAGGGATAGCGATTTTGGAAGCCTCCTGCGATACGCGGTCAATCTCGGCATAGATTTCTTTCCGTTTTTCATCATCGGTTGTTTTCCGGTATGTCTCAAATAACGCTTCTATCTGGTCTAACAAAATTTTCTCGGCTTCATAGTTCGATGTACCGAAGTTTTTTGTACCTTTAAACATCAGATGTTCAAAATAATGAGCCAAACCGGTCGTTTCAGCGGGGTCGTTTTTGCCGCCTACACGAACGGCAATATAGGTTTGGATGCGCGGTTTGTCTTTGTTTACGGATAAATAAACCTTCAAACCATTCTCTAAAGTATAAATACGCACTTGCAGCGGGTCTCCGGGCACACTTTCGTATTTATAATCCGAAATTACTCCCGATGCAGTCAGGGATAAAATCGTAAATGTAATTAATAAATAAATCTTTTTCATGTTGAACTGTTTTATTTGATATTGAACACACATTCATTATAATAAATAAATAAACGGGAAATTTAATGGTTTATTATGGAAACCCCTGTAGTGAAGGGGAGTCGATGTTATTGGACATCATTCAATCACAATCATTTCAAAATCGGTGATACGGTCAATGTTGACCGTTATCTTTCCGCCTTGTACTTTCATGGGCGCTTTCCTTTTTTGAACGGTCAAATACGCGTTTTTCGGCTTGATGTCCTTTACATTTAATGAAACCGTATAAGGCCCGACAGGGATAAACTCGTCTAAATAACCGGTTCGATTGGAGCCGGTCAGGTTCGTCAAATGGAGGATCAGTCGGTTTTCCTGCCTGTAAAGTTTGCAATCGATATGTCCCGGTCCTTCCAAAGCGAGCGGCAACGTCCCGTTAGCTGCCCAATGTACGGCATTGGCAAGCAGGCCGCCATGGTCGGGCAACAAGGTTCTGCCGTAGCATCGGTCGACGTCGCCTGCAAAGTAAACGGCCCGTCCGCCGCCGGGAAGCGTACCTGCAAAGAGCGGATAAGTATCAGGCTCTTCCTCGCGAATCCAGGCAAATTCGGGCGGATAAATGGGGAAGGGCGGGATATACGATAACACCGGTTTCAGATTTCCTGTAGCGTTGACTATTTGTATCCCACCGCCGAAGGGTAGCATCGTTGTCTTTTCAAAGCCTTGCAGTATGTCGTGCCGTTCTTTCGGCAAACGGAAATAGCTATGGGCGGCGTCTACTTCCCAGCTTGAATTGGTAGCGCCGAAAACCCCTTTGGTTTCTCCGGTTCGTGCAAGACCCAACAGACGCCACAACTTATCGTTGCCCGAAGGTTGGCCGTCTTCATCCAATGTAGCCGTGATGCCGGTTAGTACGATGTTGCCGCCCTTGCTCACAAAATCGCATACCGCATCGATTTCATTATCCGTCATCACAGCGATGTCTGGCAAGACAAGCGTCTTCAGGCGGGAAGCATATTTAGCAATGTCCTGTGAATTAATCGGTAAGAAAGGAATACGGTAGCGCGACAACGCCATACAAAACCCTTTCCAGGGAAGCGAGACTTTTTCCCTGACCTCGTTGCGACCGTAAAAATCGGCGTTCGGTTGGCTCCAAACTACACCCACAGTGGCAAGGTCGACGCGATTGTACAGGTATTGCTCATTATCTTCATGCCACTGGAACAGGGGTACGGGTGTATCAAACTGCCGGCTGTCGTTTTGGCTGCCTCCAATGTGGTGGAACCAGGGTGAGAGTCCCCCGGCAAAGCCTGCAATCATCCAAAGTCGCGTTTCTTCTTTTGGGTTAGTCGCCAGACGAAAAGTACGGTTGCCACGCACATAATTGGCCATGCTTTCCTGCGCCAGTACCTGTTCGTCTGAAGCGAGCCGCAACAGCGCACCGTTGACGACATTTTGTTCGAATCCTGAACTTTCCCGTCCTTGATGGTCGCAAAATACCATTTGCGAACGCGACAGAATCGCTTTCAGGTCGGCAAAAGTTCCCGAAGCAGGGTCGGCATGAACCATGCCAAACCACCTGCAATCGTCGCCGCCAGCCCTTTTAACGACCTCATTAAACAAGTCCCAGTTTGCCAACCGGCACTCGTAACCCCAGCGCACCCATTCGCGGTAGACGGGGTCATTCCACGAGACGGCTTCGGGGAGTTCGAGGCCGCGTTCAGCCCTGAACTTCGTTTTACAGTTGTCGCAATAGCAGATAGTATTACGTTCAAGTCCTTTCCAACTGTTGTCGGTAAAGCCGACAGGGTGGTATCTCTCGATGATTTCCTCCAACACCTGCGGGATGAATACCTTGTAATAATCGCTGTTGATACACGAGAAATAGCGGTTGTTTGACAGGATGGGTTCGCCGTTTTTCCGGCGGCAGAACCAGTCGGGATGTGCGTCAAAAAATTCTTTCGTAGCGCGGTTGATGTCCATTCGGGCGACTACTACAATCCCTTCCTCATGCGCCATGTCGCTTACCCGCTTGAAAAAATCCTGTTCACCCAAAAATTTCGCCCGGTATTGCAGGTCGTATTTACTGGGATAATAGGCTACGATGCCTCCACAGTTGACAATAACCCCCTGTATGCGGGTACGACGCCACTGTTGACGCCAAAATTCCAGGTCAGCCTTCACCGGATCATCTTCGGTAAAGTTCGTTTGCGCCCAGCGATAGGTCGTTTTATACCAGGGCATATCTTCGCCGGTCTTGATGCCGGAACGCTGTCCGGTCTGCTCGCCGCATGATAAGGCGATGAAAATGAGTGAGATAAAGAAGACCGCGTTTGTTGCTTGTTTTAAAAAAATCCTGCTATCCGTCAATGAATCCTGTTTTTTGATGTTCATAGTATGTATATTATTGTTGAAAAAATCTCTTATTTTTTTGACAAAATTATTAAAAAAAATACGGATTCATCGGCTTTTGGTTGTTAAAAAATATAGAATAATACTAAATATCTATAAAATTCGTATGAATGTTTGTAAATTATAATTCTTTAAGTATTTTTGCGGCGCAAATAACGATAATTTGTTAGTTGTTTTTTTATGAATTTATGTTTTGCCCTTAGTAATTAAATGTTTAATGAATGATGATGTATGAAGAATAGTATTATATTCATCTGTTTATTTTTGTTTTGCAGTCTGAATGTTTTTCCTGTAGAGATGGCCAAGCCAAAAGAGGGAGAAGGGATTTACCGGTTTCTACGCAATCACGGTCGAAATCCGATAGAGCATTATGACGCATTTATCGAACTGAATAAAAATAAATTAGGCAGGAACCAGGCTTTAATAATGGGAGTTTCATACGTATTACCGCCCCTGTCGTCCAACGAATCGACCTCAACCAAGTCTCCCGAAAAGTCTTCCGAGATTGGTAGCGGCAAAAAAAACGTCTTTACAGAACCTCTTTTCGGCAAAAAATATAGCGAATATACTGTTCAGTCCAACAAATTAGCAGGGACGACTTTTTACTTGGTAAGCGGTCATGGCGGCCCCGACTGCGGCGCCATAGGATATGTCGACGGCAAGGCCATTCATGAAGTTGAATATGCGTATGATATTACATTACGCCTTGCGCGGAACCTGATGATAGAGGGGGCGAATGTACATATTATCATCCAGGACAAGCAAAATGGTATCCGGGATGATAAACTTCTGAAGCTAAACAAAAGAAAAACATGCCGTGGCAAGGAGATACCGCGAAGTCAGGTAAAACGTCTTCAGCAGCAATGCGACGAGATCAATACATTAGCCACCCATTCAAAAAACGCTTACCAAAGGGCTGTTTTTATTCATTTGGACAGCCGCAACATCAAGCAACAAGTCGATGTCTTCTTTTATTATAACGGGACAAGTTTGGCCGGAAAACGATTGGCCAACACCATGCGGAACACATTCAAGGAGCAATATAAGAAACATCAACCCGCCAGAGGTTTTGGCGGCACAGTCTCTTCACGCAATCTTTTTGTTTTGACAAACACCACCCCTGTCAGCCTGTTTGCCGAACTTGGAAACATCCAAAACAGTTTTGACCAGCAACGTTTTATTCAAAGCGACCAACGTCAGGCGTTAGCCAAATGGATGTGTCTCGGGCTCATAGCCGACTACGAAAATTCAAAAAAATAAATTATTCCCCCCGTTCCCCCGTTCGTGCGTTCGTGCTTTCGCCCATTCGCCCGTTCGTGCGTTCGCCCATTCACCCATTCACCCGTTCGGTTTTTCTTTTCAACCATTCATTTTCCTCGTCTGATAAATGAGGGGATAATTTTTCATATACCATTTGATGATAGTCGTTCAGCCAGTCGATTTCTTCGGCTGTCATCCTTTCTTTCAGGATAGGGGTTGTGTCGATAAAGCAGAGTGTTAGCGTCTCGAATTTATAGAAATCGCCATAAGACGTCGTTTTAGCCGGTATGATTAACAGCATGTTTTCGGTACGGATACCATATTGGCGATCGCGATAGATACCGGGTTCGTTGGTGACAATCATTCCCGTCTGTAATATGGCGGGGTTTTCTTCCTGTCGAATACTATGCGGACCTTCGTGTACATTCAGGTAATGTCCTACGCCGTGTCCGGTGCCATGTCTATAATTGACACCATGCTCCCACATCGCTTTGCGCGCTAACAAGTCGATCTGCGAACCACGTGTTCCTGCGGGGAAAACAGCTTTCGATAGTCCAATCATACCTTTTAACACAAGTGTAAAGTCTTTTTTCATTTCATCAGTAATAGCGCCTACGGCTATGGTACGCGTAATATCGGTCGTTCCGTCAAGGTATTGACCACCAGAATCGATTAATAGCAGTCCTTCCGATTTGATTTTCAGGCAGTTCTCTTCATCCGGATGATAATGGACAATGGCTCCGTTAGCTGCATATCCGGCAATGGTCTGGAAACTTTCACCTGCAAAAAGCGCCTGCTTGCTTCTTAATTCTTTCAGTTTAAGTCCAATAGTATATTCTGTAACTGTTCCGACTTCCTCCTTTTCCATCCAGCAAAAAAACCGGGTAAGCGCCACTCCGTCGCGAATCATCGCACGGCGAAATCCTTCCACTTCGACTTCGTTTTTCCTGCTTTTCAGTTTGTCGGCTATCGACAAGGTGTCTATAATCCGGTTACGCTCTTTAATCGCCTGATAAATAGCATAAGACATCTTGTTGCTATCGAGGCTTACCGACAAATTACAAGACTTGGACAGAAAATCCCGGTATTGGGAATAATCAACAACCCTGACGCCCTCATTTTCCAGCATTTTGGAAATTTCCGCAATTACTTTATCCGTATCGACAAAAAGAATATTATCGTTACGGGAAACCATCGCGTGCGCTACCACTACCGGATTGTAAGGGACATCTGCGCCTCGAATATTGAAAAGCCAGGCTATCGTATCCAAAGCGCTTATCCAGACGGAATCCGCGCCTGCTTTTTCGGCTTCCGCTAAAACGCGCGCTATCTTTTGTCGGGTCGATTCGCCGGCAAACTCAACTGGAAACAATGAAACCGGATTTTTAGGTAACGGTGGACGGTCGGTCCAAATTGTTTCAAACGGATCAAATGAGGTTACAAGCGTGATGTTATTCGCTTCCAATTCGGATTTAAGGCTCAGCGCTTCTTTTGCGGTATATACATTCCCGTCGATTCCAACGCGATCGTTGCCGGTCAATTCGCTTTTCAGCCAGTCAGGGATGCGGACAGAATCCGGAAGTCGTTCTTTAAACAGCACGATTTCGCTTCCCGCAAGCTCGTCGGCCGCCTGCAGGAAGTAACGCGAATCAGTCCATAGTCCTGCTTTGTTGAGCGTTACAACTACTGTTCCGGCTGAGCCGGTAAACCCGCTTATCCATTTTCTTGACGCCCAATGTTCAGGAATATATTCGCTGATATGCGCATCAGTCGAAGGAATGATGAACGCCTGCAAATCCTTCTCTCGCATGTGATTACGTAACAGTGCAATCCGGTAATCCGTTTGATTATTCATAGTCTTTCAATTAATTTTGACAAAATTAGTTTATTTTTTAGAAAAATCAAAATCAGGCGATTTGGATTTTGAATTGTAGAGACGTAACATGTTACGTCTCTACGTGCGGACGGGACGTCCACACTCAGGAAATTCATTTTTTATTTGAAATTTGGCGATTTTTTTTTACTTTTGCGGAGTTTTTTTGTAAAATATTCGATATGTTTGATATATTATATCATAGTGACTTGGACATCCATTCGGTTGAGAAAACTTTTTCCAAGACATTGAGCCAGTTGCAGAAGGGTGATTTTAAAAGCGCTGATGTACGCAAGATGACGGGGACTAATTATTATCGGGCGCGGTTGGATATTCGCGACCGGCTTTTGTTCAATTTCGTCACTTACAGGCAGCAAAAATATCTGCTACTGCTTGAAGTGATTAAAGACCACAATTATGCCCGCAGCCGTTTTCTGAGGGGAGGCGCTTCGGTTGACGAAAATCGCTTGGAACCTATCATGTCGCCTGCCAAAGAGATTGAATCATCAGCTATCGAACTGCCATATATTCATCCCGAGGTCAAGACTGTCCATACCCTCAACAAGTTTATATCGTTCGACAAGTTCCAACAGTCGGTGTATACCTTGCATCCGCCCCTGATCATTGTAGGTTCGGCTGGCAGCGGCAAGACAGCGCTCGTGTTGGAGAAACTGAAGGAACTGCCGGGGAACGTAGCTTATATTTCCTTATCCAAGTATCTGGTTGACAATGCTTCCAATCTCTACTATTCGTATGGTTACGATAATGAGGAACAGGAAACCGATTTCCTTGCTTTCCGCGATTACCTTGCTTTATGGCAAAAACCAGAAGGACGCGAAGTCGATTTCACCCTTTTCGAACGGTGGTATATGCGGCACCAACATGCTGTAAAAATAAACGAGCCGTATCGTGTCTTTGAAGAATTCAAAGGCGTTATCACCGGTTCACCCGTTCATAAGGCCTGGCTGTCGGAGGAGGAATATATGAGCTTGGGCGTCAAGCAGTCTATATTCTCGTTAGCTGAAAGGGAACGCCTCTATCCCGTATTCGGCAAATATGTGGAATGGTTGGCCGAAGAAAATCTTTATGACGGGAATATCCTTTGTTTCAATTATTTGGGAAAGATTAAACCTTGTTATGATTATGTGATGATTGACGAAGTGCAGGACATGACCAATATCCAGTTGAAATGCGTGCTTTCGGCCCTGAAAAATTCTTCACATTTTGTCCTCACCGGCGACAGTAACCAGATCGTCCATCCCAATTTCTTTTCATGGAGCAAAATCAAAACTTATTTTTACAATTCAGGCGAAGCAAAAGAGAAAGATAATCCAATAAAAATACTGCGCACTAACTACCGTAACAGTTTGAATGTAGTGGAATTAAGTAATAATTTGCTAAAAATCAAGAATGCACGTTTTGGCTCCATCGATCGCGAGAGCAACTACTTGGTTGATACCATAAGCAGCGATAAAGGCGAAGTATTGCTTTACGCTAACGATGACAGGAAGAAACAGGAGTTGAATCGTCGCACGCAAAACAGCGCCAAATATGCGGTTATCGTACCTTCCAAAACGCATAAGTTACAGGCCTCCCGCATCTTCAAGACGCCGCTGATATTCAGTATCTACGAGGCGAAAGGTCTCGAATATGAAAATGTGATACTCACCGACTTTATCTCATCGCACGAAGCGGAATTTCGCGAAATAACTTCCGGCGTAACGGCTGAAGACCTTCGTAAAGAAGACTTACAGTACAATCGCGGCGCCGATAAACATGACAAGGATGCCGAGGTCTACAAGTTCTATATCAATTCTTTATATGTAGCAATCACGCGTGCCGTCAAAAATGTTTACATTTTTGAAAGACTTGCCGACCATCCGGTGTTGAAGCTCCTGCAAATGCAGGAAAACAAAGCCAACATACAAGTGAGCGAGGCTAAATCGTCGAAAGAAGAATGGCTCGAAGAAGCCCGCCGCTTGGAAATACAGGGTAAATATGAACAAGCCGAGCAGATACGCGCCAAATATTTGGGTTATGAATATCTAAGCCCCGAAGAGTTGGAGATAGTCCGTGAGCGGGCGCTCGACCCTGCTTTGAAAGAAGCCGAAGTAAAACGGGAACGCAAGTTATTGTTCAATTATGCAGTGCATCACCATCGATATGACTGGATTGACGCCTTAGCGCGGCTTCAATTCCAGCGCGCTATCCTCTATATGAAAGAAGTGCGCGCCGACCGAAAGGAATATGAGAAGAACGTCCGATTGGGTATTAAACAGAAAGTCATGGTTATCACACAGAAATATGGCGTCGATTTCGGCAATGAAGACAATGTCACCGGATTGATGTTGGCTTTGAAGTATGGACAAGCCGACTTGGCCATCAACCTGATTTCGCAAGGCGCCTCCACGACCCTGTCCGACAAATCCCAACGCTTGGCTACGGACTATCTAATCGACAGCTATCTGAAAAACAAACGCAGCAAACAAAAGCAACCACAGATGGCCGACGAGCACACGTTGATACGTTGCTGGGATAAAATACGCCCGCCGGCGTTAGTTTACGAATATGCTAACAGGCAATTCAGGGCGGGATTCCATAGCATGCTGTTCTTCCTTATTATCCTGATGCGCAACATATCCGAAACGCCATTTTTTGTACGTCCTAAAAGCAATCCGGAAACGAAAATTCCTGTTTTCACGATGGACGAAATGATGAAGTATACTGCATTGATTCCCGACGAAATCCTGCCTCCTTACCGCAAGAAAAGAAGCTACATCAACAGTATCATGGCGCTTAACGAAATAAATAAGGAATCGCCCTACAACAAAGCGGCTTTTTACCGCGTAGAGCGAGGTAAATATGTTCTAAACAGTGAAATGGTATTCTGATTCTCTAATGCATTTTCCATCGCTCGTCAATTTTTGTTCCATTCAGGAAATCTTTTACGGACATCCGTTTTTTCCCAGCCAACTGAAGTGACAGGATACGGATAAAACCATCCGCCACAGCTACATCAAGATGGCGCTTGCCATCGGTTCGGAGTTCGCCGTACTGTAAGGAATGTTGTTGGAAAATTTTTTCCGAAGCGAATAGTTTGATTGTAGTGGGAACCCCTGAAGGGTTGATCAGTACCGTCCAAGCGGCGGGATAGGGCGAAAGTCCGCGTATAAAATTATGCAGGTACGCGACGGGTTGCAGCCAGTCTATCCTGCATGTATCGTTAAAAATTTTCGGAGCAGGGCGTAAAACAATTTCCGACTCCAATAACGCCTCTTGTGGCAGGGTATCTACTATCCCGTCTTTTTCAATTAACAGGTCGACAGTTTCAAGTACTGTCCCGGCGCCTAACTTCATCAAGGCGTCGTGCAGGCGGCCGGCGTCGTCGGTTTCGGCTATCGGCCATTTTCGTTGAAGAATGATACGTCCGGTATCAATCCCATGTGTCAGGAAAAAGGTCGTCACACCCGTCTCTGTTTCGCCGTTGATAATCGCCCAGTTAATCGGCGCCGCACCCCTGTATAAAGGGAGCAACGAAGCGTGCAGGTTAAATGTCCCGAAACGGGGCATACCCCAGACCACTTCAGGCAACATACGGAAAGCGACTACAACCTGCAAATCGGCTTGCAGGGAACGCAAACCCTCCAGAAAACTTTCATCTTTCAATTTTTCAGGCTGCAAGACGGGAAGTCCCTGTGAGAGGGCATATTGCTTGACTGCCGACGGCTGTAGAGCGCTCCCATGTCTACCTGTAGGTTTGTCGGGCATCGTTACCACGCCAACGACCGTGTACCCTCCTTCCACTAAAATACGCAGACTTTCGACCGCAAAGTCAGGCGTACCCATAAATACGATTCTCAATTCCTTTTTCGTCATTTTGTCTTCAAATGACTGCAAAAGTATACATTTTTTTTATCTTTCAACGAAAACTTGCTATCTTTGTAGCGCTTTGGCGCGCGCGGCAAAGTATTTTTAACATTTTACAGAACATCATGCAACCTTCGCAAATCGCTTATTACAACGCTCTTACTGTCGAAAGTAAAACAATACTGCAAACAGCAGCGCTAAAGAGCATCTTTGTTATTGATTACGACTTACAAAACAGAATCAATAAATTTTTGAATAATAATACTACGCAAAAGAAAATAACAGAGGTTATTAACGATTCCGTCAAGCAAAATTTTTTCAGCGTCGAAAAAGGATGGAAAATATTATATACGGTCTCTGTTGAATTTTTAGTCTTCGTTTTTCCAAAAATCAGGTTTCTACCGTCATTATGGAATAATTCAGAAATTAATAACGGCTTCTTTAAGCCTGAAAAATCACCCGTCCTTCTCTTTCGAAATTGTCTGTACGCTTTACTATATCAACCTAAAAGATACGAAGAAAACGAGAATAGGCTTATAATGTATGCGTTTAATTGTGTAACGGAGTATTACAAAATTTTGATTAGCGATGATAATTATGAAGACTATATCAAACTTATTTCTAAATATATTATCTATCGTGTAACGATGGAAATAATAAACAATGGATTGTATATTTTTATGCCCTTGTCGGATTTACTTTCGCAAGTCGAAAAAATTCAATCATTATCGGACTATCCGGATTTGATAGAAAAATGCGGTTTCATCATAAACATGCAGTTTTTTATGGGTCAACTTGACGAAGTAGTCAGTAACCCTAAACACAATATTCACTTTGATGCAATTAAACTCTTAATAGACGGCAGATTGGAAGATTCAATCGCCACTTTCAACAAATATATAAAAGAATTATCGGCCTCCGGTTATAAGACGCCTTTGCCTTTCAACTCAAATATAGCTTATTATTATATTGTAGCGTTATTGTTGTCGGGTTCTTCGGTTTTTATCCCTGTGTTTCAAAAAGTACTGATTGCAGTCATGAAAAAAAATGACTGCGGTTTCAATAATTTATATGCTGCCATAGCTTACGATGCCATGAATGAACCGAAAAATGACTTTAAGGATTTAATAAACGACATCAAACAAAACATTTTAAATCATACTATTGATTTCGATTCATTGACAAGTATCCTTATTTATTATCTTATAAATGAGAAACCTGATGATAATCTTTCCTTTCATATCTACAATATAATTAAAAAAACGATTCAGGGCGAATATTACCAGGTAGGAATTGAAGCGGCTTATGTGGCAAAAACATGGTATAATGAAAAGCGGTTCCACGATTTATATAATGACTTAACCCAAAAACTTAACTATCAGCCAGCGATCTCGCGTATCCAACGAAAGGAAGAATGGGAGAAATCGCTCAACCTGTTGCTGGGAATAAAATCGAAGTCTGCCGCGAAAAACAAGGATAACGCCGAAAATAGCGCACGGGTAGTATATTTTTTTAATCCGAATAATAAAAATATACAGCCTGTATTACAGACGCGAACGGCAAAAGGATGGTCCAAAGGCCGTAACATCGCAATGAAAACTTTTCAGAGCCTCGACGTAAAGGGTGTTACCGAACAGGATATTCGCATATCAAAACATATCAAATATTACGATACCTATTATAGTAGTTATTACGATTTTGACAAAAATGTTTTTCTTGATTTAGTAGGACATCCTTATATTTTTTTGGAGAACTCGAATGATATTCCGATAGAATTTGCCGCTGCTCAGGCGATTGTATCCATAAATAAAGTTTCTAAAGGCTTTCAATTAGTTACAAGTCTGCAAAAAGCCGAAGAATCTGTTTTCATTGAGAAGGAGACAAACACCCGCTATAAAGTGTACAACCTGACAGCCAATCAGATACGCATTATAAAGATTATCAACGAGAAAGAACTGATTGTGCCCGAAAACGGCAAGGCAAAACTGACGGAATTACTCGGCTCGCTCAGCGCTGAAGGACTGGCCGTTCACTCCGACTTTGCCGCATCGGACAAATATACGCACATCGAAATGAAGGAATTACCTGCCGATTCGCGTATTCGCGTACAGTTACTGCCCTTCGGCGACGGCCTGAAAACAGAACTGTTCAGCAAACCTTTCGGGGAAAGGCCGCCCTACTGCAAACCGGGCAAAGGCGGGAAAATGCTTATCTCGAATGAAAAAGATGTTCAGCTCCAAGTGAAACGCAACATGAAGTTAGAAGCCGAAAATGAACAAACATTATTGAATGATATTCAAAGCCTTGAAAGTCTGAACGTAAACGACGACCTGATGTCGTTCGACGACCCATTGGATTCGCTCTCCCTGCTTGATATCTTAGCCAATCGGCAGGATATCTGCGTCGTGGAATGGCCCGAAGGCGAAAAATATAAACTGCGTGGAAAAGCGACTATCAGCAACCTGAATATCAAGATAACAAGCGGTATCAACTGGTTTGATCTGCAAGGCGAACTGAAAGTCGACGAAAATACGGTGATTACGCTGCAACAACTACTGCGCCTTACAAAAAAGAGCCATAACAACTTCATCGAACTCAGTACAGGTGAATTTATCGCATTGAGCGAAAGGTTGAAAAAACAGTTGGACAACCTGCGCCTGTTTTCAAACGAAGATAAAAAAGGCGTTCAGTTGAATAAGTTCGCCTCCGTCGGGCTGAGTGATTTCTTCGACGAAATGGAGAATATGAAAGCCGATAAAACATGGAAATCATTCCGCCAGCAGATTGAGAAAACAAAAGGAGAAAATGCGTCTGTGCCCGCCTCTCTGAATGGCGAGTTACGCGCTTATCAGGAAGACGGGTTCCGTTGGCTGGCGCGTCTGGCCGAGTGGAACGCCGGCGCCTGTTTGGCCGACGATATGGGATTAGGCAAAACCGTGCAGGCGTTAGCTGTTTTACTTTATCGGGCATCGCTTGGAGCGGCTTTGGTTGTGTGTCCCGTCTCTGTTGTCAGCAACTGGGTCAGTGAAGCCGGGATATTTGCGCCCTCACTACGTTTCAAGACATTAGGTGTCAGCGCAAGCAACCGCCCCGAGATACTGCAGTCGCTCGAAGCAGGAGATGTATTAGTCACGAGTTACGGGTTGTTACAGTCGGAAGAAAAATTGTTCGCCGAGCATGAATTTGCTACCATAGTATTAGATGAAGCGCACGTAATCAAGAATTACGCAACCAAAACCTCCAAAGCGACGATGCAACTGAAGGCCGGTTTCCGTATGGCGCTCACCGGTACGCCGCTGCAAAATCATTTAGGCGAGATATGGAACCTGTTTAACTTCATAAACCCCGGATTACTGGGCAGTTTACAGTATTTTACCGACACCTTTGTCAAAGCAGGCGACAGCCAGTCGAAAAAGCATCTAAAAAAAATGATAGCGCCTTTTATCCTGCGTCGCACCAAGACGGCGGTACTCGACGAGCTCCCGCCCAAGACCGAAATAGTGAAGAAAATACAACTTTCCGCCGAAGAGACGGCTTTTTATGAAGCCTTACGCCGTCAGGCGCTCGAAAACCTTAGTCAGGTCGACGAATCCAAACACCTGCAAGTATTGGCCGAAATAACCAAACTGCGACAGGCAAGCTGCAACCCGCTATTGATTGACCCGAATATCCAAATACCATCGTCCAAGTTAGCCGCTTTTCTTGACATAGTTAGCGAACTCATCGAGAACAACCACCGCGCATTGGTGTTCAGTCAGTTTGTCACACACCTTACGATTGTCCGCCGTTCGCTCGACAAGCAAGGTATCACCTATCAATACCTTGACGGCTCTTCTTCGCAAACCGAACGCCAGCGTAGCGTAGCTAATTTTCAGAACGGCAAGGGCGAACTTTTCCTTATCAGCCTCAAGGCCGGCGGTTTGGGATTGAATCTCACCGCCGCCGATTTCGTGATTCACCTTGACCCGTGGTGGAATCCGGCGGTCGAAGACCAGGCTTCCGACCGCTCTCATCGTATCGGCCAGCAGCGCCCCGTCACCGTCTACCGCTTAGTTGCTGAGAATACAATAGAAGAAAAAATCATCCAACTACACCACCGCAAACGCGACCTTGCCGAGCAGTTGCTCGAAGGCAGCGACATGGCCGCCCGCCTCTCCGTCCGCGAAATAGTCGAACTGATACGCCAGGGAGCGGGTTCTTTATAATACTCAACCTATTATAAACTAAAAAGTTCAGACACAAGCTTATGCACCATTGTACAAGGGTTTTGGTTTTCTATTTTTACTTTTCTTGCCATTTCGCTATTATTTTTGATATATTACCAATGTAAGGGATAGCCCCATATCTGCCCTGAATATAATCGCTTTCAAATGATCGGTCTTTGCGGATTTTTGTTCCGTCTTCTTCACGATACTCTACTAATGAGTACAAATCTGTTGCGCCGTATTTGTCTTTTTCAACAAAATAAATTTGGTCTCTCCGAAATCTCCCGTATGATAATAAATTCGTATCGTGAGTAGTAAAAATTAATTGAGCATTTTTAGGGTTATCATTCTTTGAGATAAATAATCTTGTAATAGCTAAGGTCAATAAAGGATGTAAGCTTGAATCAAGTTCGTCAATTGCTAAAACTCCTCCATCTTGTAACACATCAAAAATAGGACCTGATATATTAAATACTTTATTCGTTCCTGCAGACTCTTGGCTTCGCATGTCAAATTCTACTTCACCTATATTATAGTTGTTATTGTTAAATTTTTTATGTGAGGTTTTTATCTTAATACGATAAGAGCCTTTTAAGTCTTTAATTCGTAATTTCTCTAAAGATTTGCTCATATCTGATGGTATAACTAATTTTTCTCTATTTAAAGTTATCCCATTAAATCCCAAATCTAACTTGTCATAAAAGTCGACGAGGGCTTTTGTTGCTTTCTCATGTTCTATCATATTTAACGTTACCATTTCATAATTCTCATGTGTAAGTCCGGAGATGGTTATAAAATTATTAAACCAATTCATAATTTTTTTGGCTTTAACGCCATTAAATTGGTCAATAACCGATAAAAACAATGCGTTATCCCTTGTTTTGCTCTCTAAGTTTTCCGCTTCTTTATAGGAGGAAGAAACTTCAATGCCATTTCTTGCCCTAATAAATAAGAATTTTTCCGCATTTTTTTTTGATTCATATAGCCATTCTCCAACAACTTCTTTGTTCGTTACTTCAAACCCATATCTGAAACGAGTTCCATAAATTTCAAATAAAACCTCAAAAAAGGATGGGTTTTTTTCTGTTTCCGAATTTAATAAGAAGGGAGTAACATCTAATGAATTTGTTGATGATTGATAAAAAGATGACATCACAATTCTTCTCATTGTGCTCATAGCCCGAATGATATTTGATTTACCACTTGCATTTGCTCCATAAATAACAGCACTTTTTAGCAGGATATACCTTTCGGAGGATATCGTATTTTTTTCTTTATAGTCGCTTATACCGGAAGCAACCAAGTTCAAAGTTTTTTTCTCCCGAAAAGAGAGAAAGTTGCCAACACTAAATTCGAGTAACATATTTGTTATTTTTTTTGAAATTATTCCGCAAAGATAATCATTTTTTTTCTTATGCGCAAAAATGAGAAAAATTCTCAAAAAATCGCTTTTTTTTAAAGATAAAATAGGTTCCCAACCTCAATTCGCTGAAAAAGTATCGACAAGCACTTCGCGGTAAGCGTTGAATATCTTTGATTTGGAGATGAATCCTAAATAGAAGCCATTCTCGTCGACGACAGGCAGGTTCCAGGATTTCGAGTCGTCGAATATCTTCATTATTTTTTCCATCGACATGTTGTTCGTGATTTTGGCGGGGGGCGAAACTAAGAAACGGGAAGCCTGAAAACGATCGTATAACTCCGGTCGAAACATGATATTCCGGATGTTATCCAAATAGATGATCCCTATCAGCTTGCCGTCATTATCTACCACGGGGAAAAAGTTTCGCGAACTTTGCGATATAGCGTTTTGAACGATGTCGCCAAGCGTCATGTCGGGGCTTACCTTGACGAAATCCGTTTCGATGATATCGTCAATTTTCAACAAGGTAAGCACCGCCTGGTCTTTGTGGTGGGTTATCAGCTCGCCTTTTTGCGCCAGACGCATGGTGTAGAGGTTGTGACGTTCAAATGAGATGATGGTGGCGAACGAACTGATAGAAACGATCATCAGCGGTAAAAACAAATCATATCCACCGGTCAGTTCTGCTATCAGGAATACGCCTGTCAACGGCGCGTGCATGACGCCGGCCATCACACCGGCCATGCCTAACAATGCATAATTTTTTTCGGAGAGAGGTATAACAAAATCAAAGTAGTTTAATGCATGGGCAAAGACAAAACCGGCAATGCAGCCTAAGTACAGGCTGGGAGCGAAAATACCGCCTACGCCGCCTCCGCTGTTTGTCGCGCTGGCGGCGAACACTTTTGTGAACAGGATGAACGCCAGAAAAACCAAGATAGTCCAATAATTATCAGGCGCTATATTTAACGGACTTTGGTCTATCAAATGCGAATGTTGTCCGCTCAAAAGGGAGCCTATGGTATCGTATCCTTCGCCATAAAGCGGCGGAAAAAGAAAGATCAGCAAGCTTAGCACAACCGCTCCTACCAGAAACTGATAGCGGTATCGTTTCAGTTTGCGATACCACCCTTCTATTTTGATCATGGCGCGCGTAAAATAAAGGGAAACCAACCCGCAAAAGATACCAAGAAGTAGTACGTATGGAATACGTTCAATCATAAAAGCCTCTGTTTGTGAAAACTTAAACATAGCTTCCGTGCCGGTGAAGATGTAGGACATCGTAGCGGCGGTGACCGACGAGATAAGGAGCGGCAATACCGATGTCAGCGTAAGGTCGAGTAACAGTACTTCGATCACAAAGACCAGACCGGCAATAGGGGCTTTAAAAATACCGGCGACAGCGCCGGCAGCGCCGCAACCCACGAGCAACATCAACGTCTTCTGTTCTAAACGAAACAGCCGTCCCAGATTCGAGCCTATCGCCGCTCCGGTCAGTACGATAGGCGCTTCGGCCCCAACCGAGCCGCCGAATCCGATCGTCACCGAGCTGGCTGCTAACGAAGACCACATGTTATGGGGTTTTATCCGGCTTTTACGCTGGGAGATCGCATACAGGATTTTGGTGACACCATGGCTGATATCATCTCGCACAATATATTTAACAAACAATCCGGAGAGTAAAATCCCAAGCACCGGATAAGCAAGCAGCCACCAGTTCGCCCCCATCTGCAAATTCGATGTGACTACCCCTTGTATGAAATGAATGGTTGTTTTAAGCAAGATAGCGGCCGTAGCCGAACCTATCCCCACAAAAAAGCTGACTATCGAAACGAATGTGTGCTCATTGAGGTGTTTTTGCGGCCACAACAAAATCTCATAAAAATTTATTTTTTTCATAATTCTTTCAAACCCCTTTCCCTGCCAAGACGATTTGTACGGTATAAATTAAAATTTTAATATCCAGCGCTAATGACATATTCTCGTAGTACAGGATATCATAATCTAATCGTTCAATCATTTTATCAACCGTTTCGGCATACCCGTATTTTACCATTCCCCATGAGGTGATTCCCGGTCGCACATTATGAAGCAGATAATAATATGGCGCTTTCCGGACAATCTGTTCGATGTAAAAGCGTTGTTCCGGTCGTGGTCCTACTAACGACATGTCGCCACACAGCACATTCCAGAATTGAGGGATTTCATCTAACCGGTATTTGCGAAGGAATCGCCCGAAAGGTGTTACGCGCGTATCGTCCCGCGCCGTCAATAAAGGACCTTCTTTGGAAGCATCCCTGTACATTGTACGAAATTTACAAATCCGGAAAGGTTTTCCCATGTATCCGATTCTTTCCTGTCGGAAAAAGACAGACCCGGTAGAAGTAAGTTTTACCCGTATGGCAATGAACGCATACAAAGGTGAAAACAAGATAAGAACACAAATTGAAATAACTTTATCAAACAGCCATTTGATGTTTTTTTCGGCTTCCGAAAAGTTATTCTCCGTTATGTCAATCAAGGGGATACCCCCAATCTCATTCACTTTCGCCTTGGAAAGAAAATTTTTCTTGTCGGCCAACACTTTGACGGGGAGCCTGAACCGGTAAAACTGATAAAGCAAATGAACCACTTCCACTCCTTTAACAGCGACCACAATTTCATCGACTTTATGCTGTTGGAGAATCTCCGGGATCGTCGCGATTGTTCCTATAATTTCCTGTGGCTCGACACAAGAAAAGGCCGCAAATCCATTATCACCATTAACTTTATCAACTGCTGTAAAATCATTTTCCCTGACAAACCCAATGATATGATACCCCGTTTCGTTCAAATATTGCCGGACTTTGACGGCTTCCTCTCCGGTTCCAACGATTAATACATTTTCAACCCACTCGCGAGACTTCGATTTTCGGATGGAGCGCCCCGTAATGAAAAACCGGACCGTATAAGTCAACACAAACTGAATACAGCAAAGGCTGAAGAAAAACCGGTAATAAATTTCAAAAGAAGGCGGTAATTCGTTCAGTATCACAATAAAAAATATAATAACAGAACCTGTGACGACGGTAAGAAAGGTAGAAAACAATTCCCCGATCCGTGATTTCCCGAAAGGTTTGTTGTAATAGCCGGAAAGGAAATAAAGACCTAACCAAAAAAGCGGAACCATTATTTGCCCTTTTACAACCTGAATGTATAATAAGAAATCCGGTAACGAATCAAATTGGTATTTCGCTATCTCTGAATATCGTAACAAGTTGAACAAAAGCCATGTAACAGATGCTGTCAGGAAATCTAAACCGATATATTTAATTCGTAACCTGCGTTTATTCATAATATTATTTTAAAAATCGGTGATTTTAAGTTGCAAATCGGCTACCGGTTTCTTTTCTATTGATAAGTTAAGATAATCAAAAGTAGCTAACGCTATCATGGCTGCATTGTCTGTAGACCAACGTAAGGGCGGTAAACACAAGTCAACATTCAGTTTGCTGCATAATATCCCTGCTTCTTCGCGTAATTGCGGGCTGGCTGCCACTCCTCCAACGATGACAAATGATTGGGAAGCATAAGAAGTTAGCGCTACCTGCGATTTCTTTATTAATACTTCCATCACCGCCTGAACAAATGAAGCGGCAATATCTTCGTATAATGTTTCTTTATTTGCATCCATAAAACGGGCCACAGCCGATTTTAAGCCTGAAAAGGAAAATTCCAGCCCTTTATTTAGAACCGGACGCGGGAAGGGGATTGTCGCTCTGCCTTTCATCGCTAACCGGTCGACGACCGGTCCTCCGGGGTACCCTAAACCTAACATACGTCCTACCTTGTCATAACATTCTCCAACCGAATCATCGGTAGTAGTGCCAAGCAGTTCAATTTCAGAAGGATTCCTCATATAGGCAAGGAGTGTATGCCCGCCCGAAACCAATAATACAGTCGCCGGGAAAGTTACTCTTTTTTGTTCCAGATCGGCGCTACGGAGATGCCCCCGTAAATGGTTGATTCCTATCACCGGTTTATTCCAGCCCAATCCTAACCCTTTGGCAGTGTTTAGTCCCACTAACAACGAACCTATCAAGCCAGGTCCTCGGGTAACCCCTATCGCCTTTATATCGCGCGGCGTTATCCCGGAGTTCTCAAACGCCTTGCGGACAGTTGGTAATATAGCTGAAATATGGGCGCGGGCGGCGAATTCGGGATAAATACCGCCAAACGCTGCATGGACATCCAATTGGGATGCAATAACGGACGAAAGAATAGTCCCCTCCGAATCGACTAATGCAACAGCCGTATCATCACACGATGTTTCTATCCCTAATATTATATCACTCATCGGTTTAGAATATTATCAATTACATGTGCGGGAATCATTCCATACCGTTCAATCATCGGAGGATTCGTTCGGCAATTGATGATCGTCGACGGGACTTCTTTCCCCTCGCCATCTTCGATGATCAAATCTGGTACGCCATTTAATTCCGCCAATATGTCCGTTACCTTAGCCTGTGTGACCGGTTGTCCATGTTTGTTGGCGCTTGTCACTAACAAGGGACCTGTTTCTTTTAATACCGAAAGCAGAAGTCCATTGTCAGGTATTCGGGTGGCGATCTCTTCTCGTGACGCTAACCAGTATGGTTTTAATGATTCGTCCTTAAACCCTAAAACAAAAGTGATAGCGCCCGGCACTAAGTCAGAATTAAATAATGTACGCGCGTACATATTAATATCTAATCCCAACAACTCCAAATCGTGCATATCGGCTACCATAATCGGAAGATACATATCCTTCGGACGGCCTTTTAGGGCATAAAGTTTTTCGACGGCTTTTTTATTAGTCGGCAACACAGCCAACCCATAAACCGTATCGGTAGCTATCAGAACAACCCCGTCGTGTTGCAACACATCGAGAATTTGGTTTACTATATTTGTTTCCGCTTTTGGTTTCATATTTTTTTGAAATTTCACAATGTCTTTTCTGTTATGGGCTGGGCATAAACTGGAAAATCACACTTTCTCCCTATAAAAAGATCACTTTTTTCGATTAAAATTTTTGCGTTGCCAAAGGTCAACAGGCTGTCTATAATCGTTTTGTCTTTTAAAGCAGGTAAATTCAGGATAGCTTCCCTGTGAGCGCCTATAACGACAAATTCATCCAGACTTTTAACCATTAACGGTACAATGTCGTGAATATAACCATATTTGATAGTAGTTATCCCTTGATGAAAGCGACCTACATAGGCGTTCCCCTTGATTGATTTAACAGAATTGATAACCGGCAACCCGTAATTGTTCCAAGCCTCTATTCCAGCTAATTCCATCGAGGAGACAGGGCAAACGGAAATCCCCAGACTAAAGGCAAGTGCATTTGCAAAGGCGATTCCGGTTCTGACCCTGCTTGTTCCTCCTGGTCCGATATCGACTATCAGATTGGCAATTTCGTTCACTTCTCTCTTACAGTGATTCAACCCCAGCGAAAGAAATTCATCCAATTCCCTCATCTGGGCTGATGATTCGGAAGAATCGAAAAGAACGGTATTGTTTTCGCCTATCACTAATGCGAATTGACCGGACGACGTTGAGATACCCACTGTCAGCATAATTCATCTCCTTTCAAAATCTTTTTCAGTTCAACCATAGACCGGGACATCTCTGGGTACGCGAACGTCCCGTCCGCTCTCCCTTCCCGATGTGAAAAAGTTAAAGTTCGGGTCGTATCATCATTTATTTCAAAAGAGATTAAAAAATAAGCGTCAAAATACTCCACAAACTTTTTACCCCACTCAATAAGAACCACGGATTGCTCAAAATAGTCAAGCAATCCCAAATCTTTAAACTCCTCAACGGTTGAAATCCGGTACAAGTCAATATGCAGAATATCAGCTGTATCGGTTCTGTAAAAATTTGCAATACTAAAAGTAGGACTGCTAACCAAGTCTTTTGATTGAAGGCCGGCAGTAAATCCTTTTACAAAATAAGTCTTACCGGCTCCTAAATCTCCGTCTAAGATGATGGCATCGCCCGGATAGAAAAATCGGGCGATTTTTCGGGCGATCGCGCACGTTTCCTCCTCACTATTTGATTCTACACTAAATTTTCCAATCATGATTACAATCAAGAATACAAAAAATAAAACGCAAATATCGGAAAAAAATTACATTTCTCAAAAAATAAGGGCTTGTCGCAGCAATTCTGTAAAAAACTGGGTGCGCAGAAGTCTCGTCTGCTCTCTGAATGTGGACGGGATGTTCGCGTACGCGCGCGTACATTATATTAATGTCTAATCACATGACGGGAGGCACAAATATTAACAATTTAAATTTTAATATGCTTGCAAACTTAAAAATCCCATTTCCTCCAAATGAAAAGCAAAACGAAATCGCACAACATATCCAATCCATTCGGACAAAAGCAAAACTGTTGAAAGCTGAGGCTGTCAATGTGTTGGAAAAAGCGAAAAGAGAGGTAGATGGGATTCAATCATTCAACGAGACCTGCAGGCTGATGCCGTAATTGGAGTTGGAGGTGGGGAAGGCGGTGCTGGATACTAAGGGTTGGTTGATCTGAAGGTCGTAAAATGCGCTTAAGGTAATCTTTTTACTTACGCCATAATCCGCTTTAAACTGCAGCATCTGAGCGATTGAACCCTGGGTCGCTTGCGTGAAGCCGTCTTCTAACTTGCGGAGTAGTGACAAGGCTTTCCGGTAGGTGTAGTCCAACCGCACAGTAAGGTCGTTGCTGAAATCCGCTTTTTTCTTCATCTTAAGGATTTTATTGAACTCCGCATATTTGTAGCCGATGCTCACGGTCAAGTCATTGGAATAGGATTCGACCAATTGATAGGAGGTGACATTATAATTCATGGTGCGCGATCTCGCATTTTTAATGCCGGCAGTTAGATTGTTCAGGAAGGTGGCATCTAATCCTATGAGCGGGTCGAATTTTTCGGTTAATGAGACGGATGTTATCTCGTATCCCATGGAGGGGATCGGCGCTCCGGTTTCGGTATTGCGGACATAACCGAGGTCGCCCTCAATACCTGCATTCACCCAATTAAGGTAGGAATTATAATTTCCGATATTATACGTGCAATTGTACCGGTGGGTAATATTTAGCGCAGAAAGGTGGTCGGCTATTGAAGGAATTTTCATCAGACCGTCGTATGTCAGGTTCCAGTTCGGTAACATGCTGCTCATCGACGGAAAAGCGGTAAGCCCTACTTTTTGCGGGTCTTTATTCGTATAAGCGGCGATAAAAGCCGGGATCGCCGCATCGCCCGAGTTAAGACCGACGGCTCCGTTATTCGGATTGTATTCAGTGTTTCTATACGATGTCTCCGAGATAAATCCGACATCGGGATAGGTTCGCCCCTGGTACCTGTTTTGCATACGTGATGCAATGATCTCGCGGTTATCGAGCATTTTCAGAAACACGTCGGACTGGTAGCCTTTCCGGGCGTCGCCTGTACCTGAAAAGAAACCTCCCAACCCTATCGTTGACATGGAGAAATTACCGTTTCTTGTTTCGGGCATGCCGGCATACATAAACCGTATTTCCGTATTACGTGTATCGGTATAGTTCATTCTCAACTCAATTTTCATACCGGGTAACGGTTCAAGCTGGACTGAACCGGTAAATTGTTTAGCCGACCGTATCATCCCCGGCGTGATGTTATCCGTATTATAAACGAGCCACTGATTTTCAGCTACTTCGTCGAAGTATGATCTTCGCACATCGCCGAAAGCGAAACCCCATCCCGGCGCATTCCCGACGGGCGAGGGACCTTGCCCGAACCAGCTTCCGATAGATGGCATAAAGGAGGGTATGAACATCCCGTCGTTCAAGGTATAATTAAATGTGATGCGTCGTAGCATCATCAGGGTGCGTGCGGTGTTTTCTCCGATTTTATATAAGAAAGTCTCCTCTTTGGATGGCGCAGCTCGCATCGTTATTTTAAGCGTGACAGAATCGCGGTTATTAAGTTGGATACGGGCAAAGTCGAGCGCCTTATAGGTTATCTTCTTATCATACCTTTTCGTACTGTCGTCGGCCAAGCGGACTGAAAGAAACAACACCTTTTTTGTCAACAGATTATGTTGTATGATAACGCCGCTGTCGGGGCTTAAAGTGACGACAAATTCTTTTCTGGTCGGTTGTTGCTGTCGTGATTGTGTCGGGAGCGTACGTGCAGGGACGCCGGGTCTGTTCGTAGCGGGGGGCCGGGTTTGATTGCTCTTTTGGTTTACTTTCTTCAGGAACTCATTCTTATTATAAAGCGTTACCAAGTTTAGCCCGCCATCGAAAATAAGAGAACGGTCATTGCGAATGGTATTGCCCATATTTGTTACTTCGTCGACATAGGAGCCTTTCTCCCATTTATAAGTCGCCTTGTAATTCACCGAACCGTTGATCCAGTCAAAAATCGGAATTTCCTGAAGAGGCAGAGCGTAGGCAGCTGAAAAAGTCTGGTCATACAACAAAGGCGTTCCAAGTTCGGCGATACTTCGCATCACCGTATCTTTCCACAGTTCAAAATCATCGGGGTTCTGACTTTTATTTACCTGATAATAACCTTCTTCAATTCGCGCATTCGTTTTTGTACTCAGGTCTAACGACAATGTTTGCAATGGTTTCCATGTTATGTTTAAGGAGCGGTCCCAGAAAAAGTTCTGACTGAATGAGACGGGTATCCGGCTTGCGTTTCGCACGTCATTCAAATCGCGCAACTGTATTTCATAATAATTACGTGCGATTGAATTTTGAAGGGACAACGAAGAAGGTAAATAATTAAATGCGAACTGTTTTAAAATCCGGGTATAATCACTGTCCTTAATTTTGGAGAACGGTTTCAGGGGTTTGACATAGGGGGAGTACCTGTATCCCAAGTTCCCTTGTACCTGTTTCGTATTCTCATATTCTGTTTCGGGATTCGTTCGTGTTTCGCTACTCGATGCGTACCCTATCGAAAAGTTCGCCGGATCGTAGGGCATCGGGTTCTTGCTTCTGATGTCAAGTCTCACATTATTAAACGCTACCGCCTGTGTTGTCACTACGCTGTTCGCGAAACTGCGGATCGAATCTTTCCCTGCCTGGGTCGTCTCGTTATTAATCGCTTCTTTCAAAAGGATATCCTGGTCTAACGGATTATATAGAGGGGATATTTGATCTCTTGAATAGGCATAATATAACGGGAGTGTTACTTTCACTTTTTCGGGGAAGAATTTTCCAAGTTGAACGGTCGTCGCTACGCTGACTTGCGAAAAGTCCTCTAAGGGTCGTTGGGATACGGATTGTTCTGTGCTACCGAATCCGGCTGTCATGATACTGCCGGTTGCATTAACTGTTGCAAAATCGGAAAGCGACAGGTTTATCGTCGTGTTTGCCGCCCATCCGCCCGTTTCATCGAAATCGGTCATCCGGAGTTCGTTGATCCATATCTCCGCGCTTTTGGTATCTCTCGAATTGTTACGTATACCTATCATAATCACCTGCACATCCGAGATGGTAGGATTACCGATGACACTTATCGTGTTGCGGGTATCTTCCGGGTCATATTTTGAGAATATCGTATTATACGACCCTTCGCCCATACTTTTGGCGCGGTTTCGTTCTAATTTTAAATCCGTAAAAGTTGACAGGCTAAAGTTAAACATATTTTCCGTCGGCCAGACTATTTCCCTTTGCCTGTTGCCGAAAGGCGTGAGGGTCAAGGGTATTTCGTATTCATAGAAGTTGTTTTTATAATCCGTTCCTAAGCGGATGAATACCGAAAGATCGCCGTTTTGCATATTCGTCACATCGTCGACTAATTTTTCGGCATGTACGAACAGTTGCATTCGTTTATAGCGTCGCAAGTCGAAGTTTGTGTTTTTATAGATTGCCCGTGCGTCCTGTGAAGCTAAATTTTCTACTTTCAGTGATAGGGATTGTTCGTTTTGCTGTCTTAACTGCGGCTGGGTAGGGTCTGTTATTCGTGTGATACCGGGCGGCAACACATAGTTAATGGGTTGGCGGTCGCTGTTTTCTTCGATATTGACGGTCGAAACGGATATGGAAGCATCCACGGTAGGGGGCGTGTCTGATTTATACAAGGGCTGCTGGTAGGGACGCCAGTCACCGCGCACCAATGCAAATTTTCCGAAACGCAGGATCGTCGTCTCTTCAAAACCGGTCATAAAGGTACGCATGAAACGAATCGAACTGAAGTCTGCTATCGAACCCACTTTGTGCGTATAGGAGCGAATTGGAATTTTAAACTGATACCAGGTCACATTTTCCTGCATTCCGTTAGGTAATCTTACGGGCGACGTCTTCTTATCGACAATGTAATTCATCCCCACCTCCATGTCTTCAGGCCGGAGCGATATTTTATACTGATAATATTTTTCGTTCTCGTTCAGCGTATTATCGTTGTTCAGGTCTTCCACATCAGGGTTCTGTCGGGCTGATGTGCCGTATGATTCCTGCGTATCTTCCGATTCGGCCGAATTGCCTTCCGTGCCGTTATACCTTTTATACCGCGTGAGGATATCCGCTTGTTGTCTGTCGAAATCGGCTCCCCGGTAATAGCGGTATGTATCGGTTGCAGGGTCGTTGAGTGGCGAGAATGGGTCATTCCGCATTTGTTCCAGAATTTCCGGCAAAACGTTACGTTCAAGTTTGTCTAAAAATTCATCATAAGCGGGAAACGAACCGTTCCGGCTTCGTTCTTCTTCTGACGACAGGCCGTTTAGTCCGACATCCTGCAGCCTTCGCGTCCCGGCTGTATTGTCAAAGGCATACACTGTGCTTTGCTGCTTGGGTACTTTTCCCCACACGGTGGTGTCGACCAACGACATATCGCCGTCTACCGGCAAACCGTTTTCAAAAAATTTCTTCTCATCTTTCAGCACATCTTCCGATACTTCGCCCAGATTGAAATACAGGTCGCCGCCCTTACTGTTTTCATTGTAAATGAACGGGTCCATGATCCAACATTCGATGTATTGAAAATTAGCCATTTCAAAGTCAGTTTGGTCCATATTGCGCGTAATACCTCCCCAACGCTTCTCAGGGTTCATCAATGAGCCGTCGCTAAGGATATTATCAGCGTCCAAGTTATACGGCCCGCGTTCACTCGGATAAAAGGCTAAATTCAACACATTCAGGTAATTGTTGTCTCTCGTTCCGAGGTCGCGTTCGGGGAACAACTCTCTGATCTGTACGGCTCTCACATAATGATTTGAAATATCGTCGTTAGTCATGTACGATGGTCGCAGGTTTGAATTACGGCGGGTGAAAATACCGTCAATCCAATACCAGGCAAATAATGCGCGGTTTTTACCGTATGTCACGTCGTTAATCAGACTGGCCTCCGGGAAAAGCGCCCTCGCCGTATTATCGTCGTAGGGCGTACTTGCCAGATGCCAGAAATACGGGTTCAGCAAATCATATTCGCTCTGCGTCGATTCAAAATCATCCAAATAGGAGTAATCGCCGGTATACCTGTTGGTGTAATGACCGGCAATCAGATGAGCAAATTCGGCATTAACGGAGTAAGAGCTGGGTTGTGTGAGCGACAGTAACGGTATTTTATCCAACAGGTTGGTCAACAACTGGCTCTGTCCTTTATAATCGAAGTTGAAACCCCACAGCGTATTTTTAACCGATTCATCCCCGAAGGAGGTTTTCGTAGTGACGGGCATCTCCGACAGGTGCATGATCGTGCCGCCCAAATGGAAATTTTTAGAAAACTCATAACTCAAATCCGCGCCCATCATCGTACGCCGTTTCATATTGAACATCGACCGGCTTTCGGACGAAGCCTGGATGTTTGCTTTACTTGTTATCAGATTTTCGTTCGTTATTGTCACAGTGCCTGCGCTATAGTTGACAAAATAGTCAACTCCCTCCGTTAGCGTGATGCCATTAGCCCTTACGACCACCGAACCACGGGGCACATTCATCGAACCGAGCGAAATGATATTCGGCGAAGAACCGGCATACTGCCCGCGCAGTACGAATTTATTTTTCTCGGCTATCTGCTTGGCAATGGTCAGCGTCGAATCGTATAACTCTTGATAGACATACTTGTCGGCAATGGCATCGTCCCCGATTTTTGCGCGCAGATGCGTACCGAAGGGTTCGACAACGGGGAAAATGATGCGACCGTTATTGGGAACAATGGTATACCCTTCCACAAAATCGAAAAACCCGTCGCCACCACCTCCCGGTATTGCTTCATTTTTGGAGTTCAAACGGTCTAAGTTCATCACTTTCAACAGTGTCTGGTCGCTGATATTTCCTTCGGGGATGGTGTAGACATACGTGCCTGCCGTATCGCTTTGGTATACAATATCCAACCTGAATTTATCTTTTTGCACCGAAGAGGCGTTCGGTATCCAGTAAATATTTTTCATCATCAAGTCCCAGAACGGCATGGCAGGCGATAAGGACGTCCCTTTCAGCGTCTTCAGATAGAGACACTGGTTTGTGTTTTCCGTCTTATCGCTCGAAAACTCGCCTACCTGATAGACCATCCCGTTATAGGTGTATTCGAAGGCGACAGCCAGCACTTCGTCTGTCTGCAGTCTGGCGTTGAGCGATATATAACCGAGTTGCGTGTTCAAGGTATAGTCCGATGGCGACAGCAATCGGGCGCTTTCTATTTTTTCATAATCCATGCCACCTTCGATAAATCCGTTGAACGTTTGCGTTACCGAGCTTATCTCACGCGCTCCCGAATACATGTCAACAATCGTTCTGTATAATGTATTCGCCTCATTATAGGGGATGTCGATATTCCCGGAAGGCATGAAAACCGGATTGCTGATTTTATTATATTCGCCCAAGTCCGAAAAAGCGACGATATTACGGGTTTGTCCTGTGGAGCTGACCTTATTCGTTATCCATACCTCGACGCGGTTGATCGATACAGGAGAGGCGATATAAGGCAACTTCGACATGGCTCTGTCATAATTATCCCGGAAATAATGAGCCAGGAAATAATGCCGGCTATCTTCATAGTTATCGGCTGTTATTGCAAATTCTTTCAAATCCGCTCCTCCTTTGGACGAAACAGACCTCGATTCGGATTGTTGCTGCGCCAATAACGCTCTCACACGCAGCTTGCCGAATTGCAAATCTGTCTTCACGCCGAATAAGGTAGCGCCGCCCCGTATCAGCGAATTACTTGTCGTTAAGTTGACATTGCCACCCTCCAGCGATTTAATGATCTCGTCTTCATCTCCCGAATAAGCCAGTTTCAATCGCGCCGCATCAAAATCAAATGTCGCCAGTGTATTGTAATTCATGGTGTAATTGATCTTGGTGCCTACCTGGGCGGTCGTATTGACCTGTACATTCGTATCAAAGTTGAAAAATGTGCGGCTGCGCGACTTTTCGGGTAGCGCCGGGTTATTTGTTTTACTCGTCTTCAGCCCCATGTCCATACCGATAGACCCTCGTGTGGTGAGGCGTACCCCACCTGGCCCGAATATCCGGTCTGCGCCGGCAATATCAAACTGCATATCCATCAGATTCAACCGGTTACCGCCTCTGGCGCCTGTTGCGTTTATGCTATCCCACGCTTCCTTGTAACGCTCCTGAAAATACTGGTTTAACGACTGTTTCAAGGTATAATGTTGATACTCTTCGGGTGACATGCGCAATGGAACGCCCAGGTCAAAATCGCCTATCTTTGAACGCAACAGGTAATCGCCCGTGTTCAGGTCGTATTCGATTTCAGTTTTCAGGTTTTCAGGGTCCCGCAGGTCGGAAGCCGAATTATTTTTCAGGTCGTCATATTCTTGCGGAAAAGTTTTTTTGACGGGAATACGCGGCTTTCCAATCGTATCCTCTTCGAGAAGACCGGAAGACCGTGAGAATTCTTCGGGAAGACCGTTTGAATAGATGGTATCTACGGGTGCGGGAAGACTGTCAGATTGTAAAACTATGGTATCCTCTTGGGAAAGACCGTAAGACCGTAAGACCGTAAGACCGTAAGAATCGGAAAGCAAGGATGAATATCCGGCGTTCATAGCGAACAGTCCGGATACGCATATAACAACAATCAGGATATATTTTGCTTTCCGTTTCATTTAAAAAATCAAAGTATTTTTAAAGCATCTTTGATGATTTGCTCTACGCTGGCTACGGGCGATTTTTTCAGGACGGCATCGACGGCTTTTTGTGATTGCGTTTTCAGAAAACCAAGCATGACCAAAGCTGCCACAGCGCCCTCAACCGTGTCGGAACGTGTTTTTGCATGAACCTGTCCTCCTCGCTCAGGGATACTTTCAACTGTCCTCACTTTGTTTTTTAAATCAATAATGATACGTTGCGCCGTTTTAGTACCTACCCCTTTAATGGAAGTAAGGAGTGTGTCATTGCCTGAAGATATAGCCTGAATAAGCTCTTCCGGAGGCAGCGATGAAAGTATCAGACGCGCCGTATTCGGGCCAACCCCCGACACAGAGATCAGCAAAAGAAACAATTCGCGTTCTTCACGGGTCGCGAATCCGTACAGGAGATGTGCATCCTCCCTGATCGCCTCATGGACAAAAACCTTTCCTTTCGATAGTCCATTGAAGGCGCTGTAAGTAGTAAGCGAAATATGCAAACAATAACCCACCCCGTTACAATCAATAATCAATTGTGCCGGAGACAGTTCCGCTATCTCACCTTGAATATACTCTATCATCTTTTTTCGTTATTAGACACTAATACTCAACTATAACGAAAAAAAACGGAAAATAGTATGTTTAGTTTTCAGTTTTCAGTTTTCAGTTCCCGTCATTGGTAGAAAATTGTAACAACTACAAAACAGACATTGCGAGCCTGCGAAGCAATAACGGGAAGTAATTCGGAAAACTGAAAACTGAAAACTGAAAACTGAAAACTATTTCCTCCAAAAGGCGGGGAGGAGGATTGCCAGGACGGTGAATATCTCAAGGCGTCCAGTCATCATGATAAAAGAAAGAAACCACTTCGATACGATGGGTAAACTTTGAATACCGCTATCCCCAACTAAAGCGGGCGATACCCCGACATTACTGATAGCAGAAATGGAGGCGAATAACGCTCCGTCAAAATTCATGCCGTTTATGACAAGAAAAAGCCAACTGAAGCCTATCAGCAGAAAATAAACAATCACAAAGATATGTACGCGATGAATAATATCGTGTGAGACAGCACGGCCGTTTACACGGACCGGCAAGACCGCGAAAGGATGCGATTGTTTACGAAATTCATTATACACATTTTTAAAAAGTATCATAATGCGTCCTACTTTGATGCCGCCACTTGTAGAGCTTCCACACCCGCAAATAAGCATTAAATAGAGCGCTATCACCAAATAAAAATTCCCCCATGACAGAAAATCGGCGGTTATATATCCGGTCGTCGTCGCTAACGATACGACATGAAAAATCGCCTTACGAATCATATTCTCCACCGAACTGCCGGCTTCGTAATGGTGATAGAAAAGCCAGAATAAGGAAATAACGACAAAAACAAGCATGTACAGCAGGTACCAACGGGTCTCCTCGTCCTGACGGAATGGCTTGAACTTACCTTTCAGGGCGAAGAAAAATAGCGGCAGTTTCGTGCCTCCGACACACATGCATACGATCATCACATAATCGATATAGCTTGAGTTCCAATACGCAAGGTTTGCATTTTTAGTAGAACAGCCTCCGGTTGAGATACCTGCCATCGCATGATTGACGGCATCAAATAAATCCATGGGACCAAGCCAAAGCAGCAAAGCGAAAAATAAGGTGAGGAGCAGATAAACGCCTGAAAGTCGTTTAGCTACCTGCGTCACCCGTGGCAGAAAACGGTCATGCGTAAAACCAGTCACCTCGGCGTCGTACAGTTGCAAAGCGCCCCCGCCAAACATAGGAAGTAATGCGACGGTAAACAGTATCATCCCAATACCTCCCTGCCATTGCATGAGGCTCCGCCAAAACTGAATACCATGCGGAAGGCGTTCTACATCATCGATTACAGAAATGCCGGTTGTTGTAAACCCCGACATCGTTTCTAAGAAAGCCTCCGAAAAATCTACGATATATCCTCCGAGAAAAAAAGGCGTCATCCCGAAAAACGAAAGTATAATCCAGGTCAATGAAACCGTCAGCACCCCTTCACGTCGTCCTGTATGGTATTCATCGGCCTTGCGTCCGATTAGAAATAACAGACCGCCCGCCGCAAAAGTCATACAGGATGCAATTATCAAAGGCTTAAAGTCCGGCCCCTGATAGTACCGGGCAACCCCCGTCGCCATGAGCAAAAACGCCGTCTCAAGCAACAAAATTGACCCTAATGTCTTTATAACAAATCGAATATTCATAAAAAAATGAACAATGAACAATGAACAATGAACAATTTTTTAACTTTTTATGTCAATTCCTCCGTCCCCCTGACATAAACCGTCCCCCTGACATAAATTCCTAATTAAAAAAATCTTCTAATTTCCGCATGGCGGTTTCGAAACAAAAGACGACCACCTGGTCTTGCGCTTGTATTTGTGTTTCGCCTTCAACCATCATCGGGTTGCCATTACGAATAAGACCTCCGAGCGTCATGTCTTTCGGGAGATGCAAATCTTTCACTTTGCGTTTTGTTATTTTGGAATCGGGACGAGCTATCAATTCAGCTACATCTGCGTTTGCAAAAGTCAGACATTTGACATTCGACACGTCTGCATCCAACAAAAACTGATAGATATGACTGGCGGTAATCAGTTTTTTGTTGATCACCGAACCGATGTCTAACCGCTCGGCCATTGAAATATAATCTATTTTTTCGACCTGCGCTATCGTTTTCGTCACTCCAAAGCGTTTGGCGCCAAGGCATGCTAAAATATTCGTGCCCGAATTTTCAGTCAACGCAACAAAAGCCTGCGCATCGCGGATACTCTCTTGCAAAAGTAAGTCTGTATTGCTGGCATCCCCATTAATAACAAGCACATTATTTGGGACGATCTCAGATAAACGAACACTTTTTTCTTTTGAAGTCTCTATTATTTTGATATGAATATTATCGGGTAAGTATTGTGAGGTACGGACAGCTATCCGGCTTCCTCCCATAATCAGTACATTTCTGACTTCCGCTTCATCTTTTCCGGCTTGAATCCGAATATCGTTTATATGTTCTTTCGTGCAAGTAAAAAAGGCGATATCTTCCGGCAGAATACGGTCTGCACCGCGCGGAATAATGGTTTCATTCGCTCTTTTAATGGCTACTAAATGAAATATTTTCTGGTCATGTTCGGCCAACGTTGATAACTCTTTATAAACGATCGGTGCGTTCTCGCGTATTTTGACGCCGATGAGTATCAATCCTCCCTGCAACTCCCAGTACAAGCGGGTCCAGGGACGTTCGATAGCCGACACGATTTCTTTTGCCGCCAGCATTTCCGGATAAATCATCGAATCGATGCCTATGCTTTGAAAGAACTCTTTATTTTTTGGCAGCAGATATTCGTAATTGTTGATACGAGCAAATGTTTTACCCGCCCCCATCCTGGATGCTAAGATACAGGCTGTCAGATTAATAGTCTCTTCGGGCGTCACACTGATAAACAAATCAATCTTACTGATGTCCGTTTTTTCCAGATCGCTAAAAAAAGTAGGGTTGCCTGTAAAAGGAAGTATCTCTAATCCGGTACGTGCAATAGCTAATTTTTCTTCATCCGGGTCCATCAGGATAATATCATGCCTTTCTCTTGATAGCATCTTGGCCAAATGTGTCCCGACCTCTCCTGCTCCTGCAATTAATATTTTCATTTAGTTTTCAGTTTTCAGTTTTCAGTTTTCAGTTTTTAGTTTTCAGTTTTTAGTAATTCTTAATTGATTCAGTATACTTTCGGCGTCCATTCCGCAGAGGTTATATAGTTCGGGGATCGAGCCATGTTCGATAAACCGGTCGGGGATGCCTATGCGTTTGATTCGGGGGGTATATCCATTATCAGCCATAAACTCGGCTACAGCGCTACCCAATCCTCCGTTTCGCACGCCGTCTTCTACTGTGATGACGGTTTTGAAACGTTGGCCAACCTCATGCAGTATCTGCTCATCGATAGGTTTGAGAAAAATCATATCGTAATGGGCTACCGAAGGACTAAGGTCGGTTATCATGTCAATCGCCTTACTTACTTCGTTCCCTATTGGGCCAATCGACAACACGGCTATATCTACGCCCTCGCGTAATCGGCGTCCTTTGCCTGTAGGCAGGATTTGAAACGGTTGCCGCCAGTCGCGTACTTGTCCTTTCCCTCTGGGGTAACGTATCACAAACGTACCCGCTCCTTCCTGATAGCCGGTAAACATCAGGTTTCGCAGATCGACTTCGTTGATAGGCGAAGCGATGGTCAGATTCGGTATCGGACGCATATACGCCAGATCAAATACTCCTTGATGTGTCGCGCCGTCTTCGCCGACCAATCCGGCCCGGTCTAAGCAAAAGACGATATGTAACTTCTGCAAAGCAGCATCGTGAATAACCTCATCATAAGCCCGTTGCATAAAAGATGAATAAATATTGCAGTAGGGAATCAATCCTTCTTTAGATAGCCCGGCTGAAAAGGTGACGGCATGACCTTCGGCTATTCCGACATCGAAGGTACGCTCAGGGAATCGTTTCATCAACAAACACATCGAACAGCCGGTAGGCATTGCCGGTGTGACGCCAACGACCCGCGGGTCGCGTTCCGCTAATTCCACTAACGTATGTCCGAACACATCCTGATAGGGTAGGGGTTGATTCAGGTCGACCGAACAGTGGCGCTTTCCCGTTTCCTTATCGAACAAACCGGGCGCATGCCATTCGGTCGCCGATTCTTCCGCCGGTTTGAATCCTTTTCCTTTCTGCGTTTTAATATGCAACAGTTTAGGCCCTTTCATATCCTTGATGTCTTTCAGTTTTGCCACGATATCCAATACATCGTGTCCGTCAACGGGGCCAAAATAGCGGATACTAAATCCTTCGAAAAGGTTATGCTGGCGCGACAACAATGCTTTCAGACTGTTATTGAAACGAAGGATATTCTCTCGTCTTTTTTCGGTGATGATGTTTAGTTTTCGCAACATACGGTACATTCCATACCTTATATTATTATAGGTACGCGAGGTTGTTATTGCCACTAAGTAACGGCTCATTCCGCCCACATTCCGGTCGATGGCCATGTCATTATCATTCAGGACAATAAGCATATTATTCGGATTATTCGATGCGTTGTTAAGTCCCTCAAAGGCAAGTCCGCCCGTCATAGCGCCGTCGCCAATCACGGCAATCACATGTCGGTCGGTTCTCTGTTGCAACCCGGAGGCTGTCGATATGCCTAAGGCTGCCGATATGGAGTTGGAAGCATGTCCGGCAATAAAAGCGTCGTATTCGCTTTCCGTCGGATTCGGGAATCCGCTGATACCGCCTAACTGTCGGAGCGTATGAAAACGCTCGCGCCGACCGGTCAGTATTTTATGACCGTAGGCCTGATGTCCTACATCCCAGACTATCCGGTCAGTCGGCGTATTAAACACGTAATGAAGCGCTACCGTCAGTTCCACCGTTCCCAGACTTGCTCCCAGATGACCCGGATTACACGATAATACATCTAATATATACTGTCGTAACTCTGCACACACCCCCTTAAGGTCTTCGGGCCGAAGTTTTCTCAGATCAGCCGGAACGTCGATTTTCTCTAAAAAAGTTGTTTTTTCGATCACTATATACGCTTTTATTTCGGACGACAAAGGTAGTGCAAGTTGAGAGATATACAAAATAAGCTCGCTTATTTTTATATCCGAGACGCCGCCTACCTTCTGGCTCTGCCAAAAGGTAGTGCAAGTTGAGAGATATACAAATTTCCGGTTTTCACCGGATTTTTGACATTTCAAGAAATTTTTCGAGATTTTTTAATGATTTGATAATCAGGAAATTTGAATTTTTTTGAAAAAAAAAATTCAAATTCAAATGTTAAAAAGGGAGTTTTTTTTTTTTTTTTGAATTGCATACACTACATTTGCCGTCGCAAAGAAGGCGTTTTTTGAAGTGTTTTGGGATATGCTTGATTTTCAATGAAGTATAAAATATTTTCCGTTTTTTACGTTTATTTAACATTTAATATTTTCTACTGTATTTGATAATATCTATTTTTGCATTTGCTTAACTTGTGAGTAGTAGCGTTTGATACGATCCTTTAAAGTGTTAAACGGTTGATTATCAGAATAAGATTATTGTGAAAAACAAATATTATTAATTAAAACGATTTGAATATGAAAAAAATGAGATTTACTTTAGGTTTAATGCTCTCAATGCTTTTTCTGGGAGCTAACGTTGCGAATGCGCAATTTGATTATGGATTACCGTCAACCGGACAAATGGATATGTCGGTTACAGTTCATCCCAACGGTTTTTATTCATCCGATGTTGTCATTGCGAATTGGATTTATGATCCTGTTTTGCCAAACTTTCCTACTTATGATTTGGATACTTTTCCTGATGGTTATAACCCTTGGGTGTTTAGATTTCCAAAAGACAGAGCCACTCCGTTGACAAGTCAAACATACTCGATACCTTATGGGAATCATAATGCGTGGAATGATGATACGGCGAACATTTACGATTGGAAGTATAATTTAACTGGTGGTTACTACCAACCAGGTTCTCAAACCCTAGCCACTGGAAATTTATTCTATTGGAGGGCAAAACCACGGGTGGAAGCAGGTAATATTATATTGGTTAATCTAAATTATACAAACGGGAATGAATTGAAGCCCGCCGTATTCAGAACCATTACTATTGGCGAATGGAAGCTTCAGACTAATGGTGATAACATGAGAAATAAGTTATACCCAGTTTTAAAGGATGGTGAACCTTTCAAAATAACTCGTATGTTGAATCCGGATGTAGACCCGAATTTAAAATATTACAGACCGTGGATGGACCGAGAGACCGACATTGCACAATATTACTATTATGACGACATCCTGGCGTTATTGAGTAATGATATTATTTATTCAATTGAATATGAGGTTGTTATCCATGATGAGGTTGATAATAATTTGGATCTTGATCCGTTAGGAACGTTGCCGGATAATTATATCGGTGTTCAATTAGCCCCGGAAGATGGGATTACCACCGATCCGAATCATTTGAGCGGAGCAGGTCCTGATCTCATGTTCTATGTGCCAACACGTAACTGGACATTTACGGCATTCAGCAAAACTCCGATTATGGTTACTTTAGCACCGCTTTATGAAAGCGACGCACACAAAATTATTCCGGATGCAGACAAAGCAGTCATTATAAATGACAATGGAGATGGCTCTTTTGATATCACAATCAGACAGATACTGTTTAACTATAAGATTATTATCTCATCCGTAGAACCAAGTAGCGGCGATGGCGATGGCGACCAAACCGGCAATTTGACTCTTGGTAAGAATAATGTCTATGCAGCTCTCGGAAGGCTTTATGTACAGACAGATAGCCCGTCTACACTCTCTATTTACAGCGTAACCGGTCAGCTTGTCAAACAAGAAACAGTAAGCGGTAACACTTCATTAGCTTTACCAAAAGGACTTTACATCGTTCAATTGAACGGAAAAGCTTATAAAGTTATTAATTAATCACTAATAAACTAAGCGAAAAAATCCCGAAGCAACCGCTTCGGGATTTTTTTTGTCTTTTCGTCATTGGCAGAAAAATGTAACAACGGCATCCTGCCGTTGCATTAGTCAAACATGCCGATATTGAAGAGTTTCCCGGGAGTGCGGACGAGACGTCCGCACTCCCGGTTTGCTAATTAATCTAATCTAAGTTGCAAGCAATCACTGATTAATGATACAGTGACAGGCCCCCAACTTTTCCGGTTGGAAATAGCGCTGTAAGTATATGTCCCATATGGGATGTTAGAAAAAGATGCTGTGCCGGAAGCCGAACAGCCGGGATTAGTTCTATGTGACCGGGTGATCTTTTCAGTGCCTGCCCCTATCAAGGTTACTTCGACATTACCGTAGATTTCAATATCGTCAGAATTCCAAAATGTGATAGTACCTCTGGCGCCTCCTTGTGTATTTGCTGCTTGTGTAACGTTGATAGTTCGCGTAACACCTTCCCCGCTGACGGTTAAACTTCCCTGACGTGACGTTGTAAAAGGATTGGCGGTTGCTGTAGCATAGACCGTACCATTAGATGAACCGGCACCAGGGGATACAGTAAGCCAGACAGGTTGGTCGCTGGTAGCTGTCCAACTGATGTTGGAGGTGATTGTAACAGGCGCCCGCTCACCGGAGGATGATAAACTCATGGAAGCAGGTGATACATTCAATGTGACAGCGGCTGCCGACTGCGACACGGGGATAGTACGTGTAATACCGCCTCCGATGACAGTTATGTTGGCATCACGCGGTGTCGGGACTGTATTTTCGACTACAATGGCTGTGAATGTACCGTCATTCGTTCCTCCAGTCGGGTAGACTGTAATCCAGGACTGGTCGCTGCGTGCCTGCCAATTTACATTTGACTCAACGTAAAATGTGTTCTGTATGGCGGAGGCGTTCAAACTCAGTGAGGTCGGTGTAACGGTTAAATATACACCGGCTACCGACTGTGAAACATTGATAGTATGCGTAAAACTGCTACCTCCCCTGACTGTTATGGTTGCTGTTCGCGGATTTGTTGTTGATGTATAGGCGTCGACTGTCACGGTGACCGTACCGTCGTCCGAACCGGAAGTCGGGGACACCCTAAGCCAGGATTCGTTACTGCTCACTGTCCAGCTTCTGTTGGAACTGATGGTGAAAAAATCCTGTCCGGCGGAGGATGAAAAATTCATAGAAGTTGTCAAAACGGTCAAATATGCAGCGGCTGCCGACTGTGTCACGCGGATGTTTCGCGTAATACCGCCTCCGCTTACCGTTATGGTAGTTTCACGTGACTGCGTGATTGTATTGATGTCGGCTTTGACAGAGACCGCACCGCCGGTTGAGCCGGAAAGCGGAGTTACAGTAAGCCAGGATGCGTTATAAGTGACAGTCCAGCTTGTGTTGGAAGCGACATCAAAGGTTTTTGTCTCTTCCGATGCGCCAAAACTAAGCGTAGTAGGGGATACCGTAAGATTGAAAGACACTGCCGACTGCGTCACCTGGATGGATTGCGGTGTCATGTCGGCGACGCTGACGGTAATAGTCGCATTACGTTCGGCTGTAATTGCATTGGCGGATGCTGTCACCTTCACTTCTGTCGCGCCGGTCGAGCCTGACGTCGAGGAAAGCGTCAGCCAATCCGACTCGCTATAGCTGATATACCAGTTTGTATTAGAGGTGATGGTAAATGTCCGCTCTCCGCCTGAGGCATCAAAGTTGAGTGATAGAGGGGATACCTCCAGCGTCGGTGTGGCGCCTGCCATTTTTACGCCGATGATTTTCGGCGTTTTTACTCCCTTTCCGGTGACGGTGATAGTAGCTGTTCGCGGAGTGACGCTTAGATTTTCGGATGCGCGGATGGTCACCGAGCCATTGTCCGATACGGACGACGCCTCAAGCCAGGATGTGGCATCACTACTGACGGTAGCCGTCAAATCGATGGTGTTCGATTTAATAACAAAAGATTCCTGTCCTCCATTGGATAGAAATCTCAGCGAATCGGTTTGTACTTCAAATTCGATGGGGATAAAGTCTCTTTTTTCGAAACATCCTGTCAACAGGATAGCCGGAATAATCAATGAAGCGATTACAATTGACAGGTGCGGTATTTTTTTTCGAGTAGATAACATATTGCCTGATTATTAAGTGGGTGACATCATAAACCGTTAAAAAGTCAGCCGTAGACCTGCTCCGTTACCGGTGGCGACAATATGTAAGCGCATATCGTAATCGTGCTGTGGTAGCGATTGCGTACCGTAGTTTTCGGCGATTGCCTTATCAGGTTGTTTTTTCGCTTTGTTTTTAATGATGAATCCGGTGCCGATGCAAACGGCTCCTACCGCACACCCGGCAATAAAGTAAACAGGATTATATTCTGTTATTTGTTCGACCCCTTTATCAGGGTCGACATTGTTCCAGTTTAAACGAACATTTTTTGGTTCTAAAAAATAGGTTGCAGCTATACCTGCGGCGGCGCTTAAACCACCAACAGTAAAAAGAACGCCCGGCAGTTTTGATTTTTTTACAGGTGGTTCTACTATAATCGGGCGCATCTTTTCCAATTCCGTATTAGCATCTGCAAAGTTCTGATTGGCGCTTAATTGAAACCACTTAAGGGCTTCCACCTCGCTTGCAGAAGAAACACCTAAGCCCGTCTTGTACATTAAACCTAAATAATATTGTGCTTCAGGGTTCTCCTTTTGTGCAAGCGGATTTATCAGTTGATGGAGTTCGTTTGGATTCAGCGGTTCGGTTTTTTTATCATATATCAGCTTGAATAATTTGAGTTGAAATAACTCGTCGTTTTCCAAGCACAGGCGATACATCGTGGCGGCCTCGTCGTAATTGCCTTCGGCGGCCATTGCATCTCCGGAAGCGCAAAGCATGTCTAATGCTTTCCTGGCGTCCGCATATTTCTGGTCGGCGCTTTTCCGAAGCCAGACTATCGTTTCACGGTAATCTTGCGAAACGCCTCCGACACCTTTCCTGTACAGTTCTCCTAAATAAAATTGAGCCTTAGGGTTTCCTTTTTGTGCAAGCGGACTGACAAGTTGATAGAGTTCGTTCGTAGATTCCGGTCTAATTTTTTCTTCATAAATCAATTGAAACAATTTAAGCACACATTCATCGTTTTCCGAACACAGGCGATACATCGCGGCGGCTTCATCGTATTTGCCTGCTGCGGCCATTTCATCGCCGGAAGCGCCGATTTGTTTGTAGAATGTTTCCATTGCTTTCAGGGCGTCTGCATAATTTTGGTCGGCGCTTTTCTGAAGCCATACTTTCGTTTCGCGATAATCTTGCGATACGCCTCCTAACCCTCTCCTGTAAAGTTCTCCTAAATAAAATTGAGCTGCCGGATTTCCCTTTTGTGCAAGCGGACTGATCAGTTGAAAGAGTTCGTCAGCAGATTCGGGTTCAATTTTCTTCTCATAAATCAATTGAAATAATTTAAGCACACATTCCTCATCCTGCTCTATTTCGATACACAGGCGATACATCATGGCGGCGCCACTGTAATTTTGATCGGCGGCCATATCATCCCCTTGTTTTTTTACGTCCTGTGCAAAGATAGCCGGAACGCAGAACAAACATATTCCCAGTACAATTAATTTCTTCATAATATGTAATTATTTTATCTATAATCATTTAAATCAGCAAGACCTTCTGCCACTTTACGTAGCGAGGTATCAAAAACCACCCAGCCCTGTTCGTTTTTTAAAGCATAATATCCGTTTTTCAGGCGCGCCGAAACCTGACTGTAAATGCAAGCTTCCACTTCATTACCATCCTTTCTGATAATACCCCAGCGGTTGTCCGATTTTCGTTGCACAATCCAGTACTCAGAACCTAATGCAAAATTACCTGCAAAATTATACAAGGCCAGCCGTTCCTGTATTTGTTGTTGACGCGCCTCTTCTTCCTCCTTAGTTGCGGCTTCAATGGCTTTGTTACATTCAGCAATCTCTCTGTTCACCAATTTCTCCTTCTCTCCGTCTCCGTTTTGTTTAGCCAAGTTCAACGCTTTTTGATATTCCGACTTAGCTAACTTATAATTTCTTCCAAGATAAGCGCTTCGGGCGCTTTGATAGAAGCGGTCGTAATCGGTCTGCCAGGCAGTAGGCAACGGGGTAGGGGGAGTTTCTGTAGTAGGGGAAGTCCCGGGAGTTGTGGAATCCGGCGTATTCTGCGACCCCTGCGAGTTTGGAGTGGTCGTTATACCCGTTCGCTGTCCGGCCGGGTCGATAACAGTTGTGTCTCCGGTCTGTCCAACAACAGTGACGCCTCCCTGCTTGCTATCGTTGCCGAAAGGAATAAAAAACTTAACGATGAGAAAAGCAAGTAGCGCTGCCAGGACGCATCCTCCAATCCCTACCATGATTTTTTTAGAATGGGGTTTTGTCTTTTTATTTTCAAAGACGACTTTCTCTCCTTTGAAATGCTTATCGGTCCATTCTACAATCTGTTGCGCGATGGGTCTGTCCCAAGGCTCTTTCTGGAGACATCGGAAAATGATTTCATCAAGTTCCTTTGACCATTTGCCGGGTAATTTTGGTATATCCGCTCCGCTTTTCTGCATGAGTCCGCCATGTTCGCCGAAAGGCAGGTCGCCTGCAAGCAGTTCGAATAGGGTAGCACCGGTAGACCATATATCGCTTGCCTTGATGGGCGTGTTTTCTCTGCCGAAGCGTTCGGGCGGCATATAAGCCATGGTGCCTCCTCCCGACCGGGCGACGTTCATACTTTTACGTAATGTGCTGCGGGCTTTGGTGCTGATGCCAAAGTCAGTAATCTGATAATGTCCGAGATAGTCCTTTAAAATATTGTCGGGTTTGATGTCCTGATGAATAATAGGCGGATTTTGCGCATGTAAAAACGCCAGCCCTGCCGATACATCATGCAGAAATAGCCATGCTTCCTCTTCATCAAAATGACCTACTAATTTATTAGCAGAGCCTTGCTCGCTATAAGGCATCAGCAGATAAGGCGAACGTTCGCATACATCGAAATGGGCTGGACGCAGAAGATTCGTGTGATTGAGGTCGAACACCAATTCGAACTCACTGCTGAAAAGTTGAACGCCGTCATCATCCAAACCCTTATCAGGCACAAAAACTTTCAATGCCATCTTTTTGTGACCTACTTTGACGTCTTCTACCAACCAGACTTCAGAAAAACCGCCACAACCCAATAATTTTTTTAGCAGGTAGCGGTTGTCAAATAGTGTATCCTGTTGAAGTTTCATTTATTCATTTGTTTTGTGGTAATGGTATTTCAATAAAAATTAAATGAGTTGTTCCTATCCCGATCTTGTCGAAATTTTTCAATTCACCTTCATCCAAAAGTTCCTCATTGATAAAAGTGCCGTTACTCGACTGTTCGTCCTTAAATTTGAATTTCCGGTCGACAGCTCTGTAAAGAATGGACAAATGTTTTTCGGAAATAGCAGAATCGCCTTGAATACACACATTTGAAGATGAGGATCGCCCGATCATATTTTTCCCTTCATAAAGTGGGAAATAATCACCGTTTGGTGAAAGACTGTATGTTACCAGAAATCCTGTCAGTTTTTTCCGCTCACTTTCAGTTCTCTCCTTATCAAATCTCGCACTTTGAATAATCGTTCCTATCTTTAGGCCTTCCATTTTCTCAGGCTCTGGCGCTTTTCCGTCGGAGACCGAATGACCGCATACAGGACAATCTATTTCGTTCGGTCTTACCGGATATCCGCATGAAGCACATCCAACGGCAGTAACCTTGGGAGTCATATAATACGAAGCAGAACCGGCAACAGTAGGACGAAGGTTCATATTATCCGGGGCGGAACCACCGTCAATATTATCCGGGATAGCGCCGCCTACAACGGTTACATGTGAATTATAATCATCCTCCGTATATTTATTTCGGAGTGCCTTTTCATTAACATATTCAGTCAGTTGCGCATTACATTTTTCGCATTTAACATTCCCGTCGGGATTATCCCAGCCGCAATTATTACATCTCATTTCTATATTTTTTATAAGTTTTTCAGTTTCATTAGAATAAATCTTTAAATGCTTCCCGCCCCTTTTTTATGGGCAGTTGTAGTCTTTATGATTGAAAAAATCATGCAAAAGTATAATTATTTTTTATATAAACAACATCCTACTGCGAAAATAGCCAGAAAAATATTATGTACCTATTCTTACCAATCGGAAGCCAATGTAGTTGAATCTTGCAGATTGAGATTGGCTACTGCGGGCCGAAACACGGGTGTCTTTTGCTTTACTGTACCAACAACCGCCACGAGTCACGCGGTGATTGCCTGATAAAGGGCCTATTGGATTATCTCTTTCTCTTTTTTCATAATAAAGTTGACCATACCTGTCATTGCACCATTCCCAAATATTTCCGCTCATATCATAAATTTTCAATTCGTTAGGATTTTTTGTGCCAACGGGTTGCATATTTGAGTTAGGCGACAATTCATAAACAGCAACTTCGCCTATTGTATTGCTGCCGCTCCACTTGCAGTTATTACTATTGATGCCGTCACGCGCCGCATATTCCCATTCTGCCTCAGTCGGTAAACGGTAATTTTTGCCCGTAGCCGTATTGAGGCGGTTAATAAACTCCTGAACTTCATCCCAGCTTACATAGTACATGGGGTAATCATCGCCTTCACCTCTCAATGTACCTTTAGGATTTACCTTTTCGCTTTGTTGGCTGACGGTTGTACCCATCACTTTAAACCAAAGCGCTTGTGTAACTACAAATTTACTGATGTAAAAATCGTTGAGTGTCACCGGATGACTTGGAAATTCGTTTTTAGCGTCACAATCAGGATCCTGCGGCCAGGTACAACCCATATCAAATGTACCACCATGAACAAAAATCATTTCCGGCTCGTCAACAGTAACAGCACCCGACTGTGTCACAGCTATAATTCTTGAAATACCACTTCCGCTAACGGTAATCGTAGCTAACCGTGATGAGATATTTATATTGTTTTCGACTGCGACAGTGACCGTACTATTGTTTGAGCCGGACGTAGGCAACACCTTCAGCCAAGCCGGTTCGCTACTGACGACTGTCCAGTTTATATTGGAGGTGATAGTAAAAGTTTTAGATGATTCAACGGCTTCAAAACTCATAGAAGTAGTTGATACATTCAGCGATTGCGTCATTCCCGCCTGTTGTATCACATTTACAGTATGCAATGATACGCCAGCATTGGTGAATGTAATGATTGCCTGTCGTTGAGATGGGTATGTATTTTGTTCGGCTGCGACAGTGACCGTACCGTTGTTCGAACCTGATTTCGGGGAAACGATCAACCAATCCTCATTGGTGGCGACTGTCCAACTTGTATTGGAGGTTACGGTTAATGTTTTAGGCGAATCAGTAGCTGTAAAATTCAAGTTATCAGGCGAAGAGTTCAAGGAAGGAGAAGGAGCGGCTATAGTAACCTGAATAGTATCGGGATGTAATAATCCCGTTCCGTTGACGATAATAATTGGCGTCCGTGAGGTTGTTCTCGTATTTGGTTCGGCAGTGATAGTAACCAATCCGTTGTATGAACCTGATTCAGGTGATATAGAAAGCCCCGATGAGGAACTACTGCTGACTTTCCAACTGTTTGTATTGGATGTAATAGAAAATGAATCCCTCCCGCCGGATGATGAAAAGTATAACGAATTTTTCGACAGGTTCAAGGTAATGGGAATTTCGGTTGTCGTTTCATGGCAACCTTTGCAAATCAGGCATAATATAATTACTGAAACGATTACTTTTGTTGCATCTGAAAATGTCTGTGGGTTTATCTTTCTTTTCATTTTGTTTATTGTTACAAGATTAATTTCGTTGCGTATGTTTGTCAGGGCAAGGTTCGACTCCTTTTTCTCCTCCTATTTGGTTATTTGAATTAGCCCATGAGCCGTTTACAAATCCTCTGTTTTCACAACAATCATAGATATGGACGTCATTATAATTATTATTCAACCCTACTAACCCGCCAGTAGTTGTTACAGTCCCCGATACATTTCCGTCATTCAGGCTGGTATGAATTACACCCCAATTACTTCCAACTATACCGCCAACATTTGATCCCCCTATTACTTCTGCATGATTTGTACAATTATTGATAATGTTATTATTCTGACCTGCAATTCCACCGGTATAAGTTGTAACATCATTTTCTCCGCAAATTATCTGGGCGGAAGATACCGTACAATCTGTGATCTCGCCCATTATCCGTCCTACTATACCACCGGTATAAGATAAGCCGTTTGCACCAACCGATTTTCCACCAGAGATTTTACCTGATACGATGCAATTTTTAATAACAGTAGACTCATTACCTGCTCCCAACACGCCTCCCGTATTTTTTGATGGCGCTATACCACCTGTTACCGCACCGGTAATTTTGCAGTTGCTAATAGTAACATTTAAACTTTCTCCGGCTATTGCACCGGTATAAGCAGACGATATGGAAGTAGAAGTGAAATTGCCTTCATTGCTGACATTCGCAGTAATATTTAAGTTGGAAACATGAGCGCTATCAAGAGATTCGAAAAAACCAAAATAAATGTAGCTACTCGACTTCAGCGTTCCGCTAATAGTATAACCACCTCCATCAAAATGACCTCTAAAGTCATGAATGGGACTCCATTCATTGGCTGTCACATGAATATTGCTCTTTAGTTCGAAATAGATGTCGACAAAAGTGTTGCTTTTTGAATCATCCACTAACTTTTTTAACTGTCGGGCATTATAGATTTGGAATGGTAAGATTTGCGAGCCGCGACCGCTTCCGTAGTCACTTGCAGCAACTATACCGTTGCTAAATTCAGATGAACTTATTGATTCCTGAATTATCGTTATCTGTTTGCTTAGATTTCCGGCTGTGATACTCAGCGTTGCTTGACGGGGCGTAACATTAGGGTTTCCGTCGACTGATACGGTTATTATCTTGTTTTCGGCGCCGGATTCGGGTCGTACAGTACACCAAGACTGATTAGATATTATATTCCATGAAGTGTTTGATGTGATTGTGAAATCTTTCTGTTCACTGTTGGATGAAAAATTCATTGAAGTAGTTGAAACATCCAAGTACGTACCTGCTGCTTGTGATACAGTCATATACACCGTATCTACATGTACATCAGTTCCGTATGCTGCAATTTTGGCTTCTCTTGGCGACGAACCCGTATTTGCATCAGCCATTAGAGTGATTTCAATTTCCGCAATCGAATCTCTGATAGTACGGTAACTCCTTGACAATGTAATCCAAGTTCGTGCTGCATCGTTACCCCTTGTTAAAGTCCAACTAATGTTAGATCTAACGATAAAGGTTTTATTTTCGCCTGCAGCATCGATGCTAAGCAAGGAAGGAACTAAACTCAATGTAGGAGTTTCGTTGCTTACCGTTACATTTATCATCTTTTCCGGTACGCCTGTACCGTTGACAGTAATCGTTGCCGACTTAGGAATAGATCCCGTATAAGGTGCGACAGCAACTGTCACCGAACCGTTACCTTGGCCTGAATCCGGAGAGAAAGTAAGCCAAGATGAAACATTACTGCTGACTGTCCATTTATTTGTGTTGGATTCAACCGTAAACGATTTTTGTCCGCCGGAAGACGGGAAACTCAACGAATCGGTCGACAAGGCCATGGTAATAGGGATGTCAGTTGTCGTTTCAAGGCAACCTTTGCAAATCAGGCAAAATATAATCACTGAAACGATTATTTTTGTTGTATTTGAAAGGGTTTGTTGCTTAATCATTCGTCTCATTTTCTTATTTATCTGATTATTACCGTTTCATATATGTCCTTCCAGGCAAGGATCAACTGAATTTCCGTAACTGATTTCGTTGTTTCATATTTCTTCTATGATATAATCTTTTTTACCGATAAAGACGACGCTTAGAAATCGTACATCGGTTTTATTCTTGAAG
>Ga0099364_10000773_pt1 | contig 54350 bp, 45 predicted proteins | sample TergutTh196P3_FD_73070 | JGI IMG/M metagenome (GOLD analysis project Ga0099364, IMG submission 73070) | Microcerotermes parvus P3 segment gut microbial communities from Pointe-Noire, Republic of the Congo - Th196 P3 | ecosystem: Host-associated > Arthropoda: Insects > Digestive system > Gut ... | reverse complement strand
TTGGTGCGCTTTGTTTGCATTGTTTAATTTACAAGGTGCAAAGTGTCGGACAGTCATTCTACCACTGTCACGCACGCTATGTCAATATCTTTTTTATGCTTTTTTCCCTTTGCCATACGCTTTGCCGGGTGTTTCGATTGCTTCGGGCTCAATCATATGTACCTACAAGGGCGATTGTCAGCTCATGATTCAGTTTTTGACAAGCCTGAGAAATCTACCATTTCCCATTTCGCTTGTCAACATTTATTTTTCGCTTTTTGCCATTTTCCTATTTTTTACATACACGCCCCCGTGTGTAGCGCAAGAAACCCCGGATATTGCCATTCTGATATTGCTTTTCATATCACGATATAATATAATCATTTCAAAATAAATCAAAAGAGGTAAGATATGCCGATAAAAATACCTGACCAGTTGCCTTCTAAGGATGTGCTTGAAGGCGAGAATATTTTTGTAATGACGGAGTACCGCGCAGTGCATCAGGATATCCGCCCGCTCCGCCTGCTTATTTTGAATTTAATGCCGACAAAAATCATTACCGAAACGCAGCTGCTCCGAAAACTGTCGAACTCGCCGCTTCAAGTTGAGATCGAGTTTCTTCGGACAATCAGCCATGAGTCGAAAAACACCGACCCTGAGCATCTTTCGTCATTCTACACATCATTTCGCGACATTCAAAACAAAAATTACGACGGTATGATAATCACCGGGGCGCCTGTAGAGAATCTGGAGTTCGAAAACGTGAATTATTGGCCTGAGTTGTGTAAAATAATGGAATGGACATCAAGTAATGTCCATTCTACTTTGCATATATGCTGGGGCGCGCAGGCTGCTTTGTATTATCATCACGGCATAAAGAAATACCCTCTCGGCACTAAGCTGTCCGGAATATTCCGCCACAGTGTGCTAAGGCCGCAAAGCCCGCTTTTCCGAGGCTTTGACGACGAGTTTGATATGCCTCATTCGCGCTATACATGCGTTCTTGAGCCGGATATTCTCTCCGAGCCTGAGCTTGTGCTGCTGTCTGTCTCTGACGAAGCAGGCGTTTTCGCTGCCAAAACCACAGATAACCGGCGTGTTTACATTACCGGCCATCCCGAATACGACTCCGATACGCTTGCGCTGGAATACGCACGCGACTTGAAAAAGGGTCTGGACATAGATATGCCAAAAAACTATTTCCCGGATAATGACCCCGCCGCAAAACCGATTGTAAGCTGGCGCGCCCATGCACAGCTTCTGTACTCAAACTGGCTTAATTACTATGTATACCAGGAAACCCCGTATGACATCAGCGCTATTGGTATTAGCTAGTTGAATGGATAACGGCCCGCCAAAGCGATGATCAGTAGCCGGAAATTAAGTCCGGGAGAGCGAAGCTATCGCCGTGCAGCTACGAATCTCCGGTGTGCAGACACAGCAGGTCTTTCATCATCTCATGCCTTTCGGGAATCGCACGGGCAAAAGAGACGGGCTTATGGGTTCCGTCGATGAACGCGTGTCCGCTTTCGCCCTCGAGCAGCACCACATCGTCTTGGTTCACTACTATATAACTGACCCTGAAGCGCACCCCTGTGTACTTGGTTAGTTTCAACCGGACGGTAAACATGTCCCCGTATTTCGCGGAATATTTGTATTTCAGGCTCAAATCCGTCACCGGGCTCATTATGCCGTAGCTTTCCGTAACGGCATAAGACAGGTTGGCATCATCAAAAAAGAATGTTCTCGCTTCCTCAAGCCATCGGATATAGTTTGAATGATGCACAACCCCCATTTTATCTGTTTCATAATAAAATACCGGTCTTGTGTACTCGTACATATGCTAAAACCTCCTGTTATCATAACCCGTTCATTCCGTTGCTCATTTTAGCGTATGCAAAAACCGCTGTCAAGCTTATCCGGTTTAAACACAAAGACTAACTTTTTCTTGACAGGCGTACCACGGGGTTATAAAATGCTATGGATGATAATAGTGAAATCTCAGGGGAAGTTTCACGGTTTCTGAGTCAGCCGCGCAGCCGAAAGCACTGTATCACAAGCTATACAAGCGCTTCTGTAAGACAATGCACTCAGCCGGACACAGCGCGGGGCTTTACCGAATACACAAAAATACGAAAGAATGGAGATGTATATACACACAATGCCGGAATCACCACTATTTTACCTGATTTTTGGTGGCATCCTTGGAGTCGTCGCGATTGTATTCTTCTATCTCGGCATAACATACAGAAAGATTTTTTCCGAGCGGGAAATCCAAAGTGCCGAAGAAAAAGCGAAGAGAATCATAAACGACTCAATAAAAGCCGCCGAAAACAAAAAACGCGAAACCCTTTTAGAAGCCAAGGAAGAAATACATAAAAACAGAAGCGAGTACGAACGCGAGGTCAAAGAACGCCGGGGCGAAATCCAGAAGCAGGAACGCAGGTTACAGCAAAAAGAGGAAATGCTCGACAAAAAAACCGACCTACTCGAAAAGAAGTCAGAGACGCTGGCAAAGAAGCTGTCCGATTTAGATGCCTCGTATGAGGAAGTGAACTCGCTCAAACGCAGCCAGTTAGAAATGCTTGAGAGGATTTCAGGCTACACCATCGAAGAAGCAAAGGCTTACCTCATAAAGAACCTCGAATCAGAAGTCACGCACGAAGCAGCCATGAAAATCCGCGAAATCGAAGAACGGCTAAAAGATGAGGCCGACCAAAAAGCAAGATGGCATATATCGCTCGCAATTCAGCGCTGCGCGGCGGATCACGTCGCTGAAGCTACCGTCTCTGTGGTACCCCTGCCCAATGACGAAATGAAAGGCCGCATTATAGGCCGTGAAGGCCGCAATATCCGCGCACTGGAAACCCTTACAGGAGTAGACCTGATTATCGACGACACCCCCGAGGCGATCACGCTTTCGAGCTTTGACCCGGTCCGCCGCGAGATCGCGCGCATTTCCCTGGAAAAGCTCATACTCGACGGCCGCATACATCCTGCGAGAATCGAGGAGATGGTAGACAAGGCAAAACGAGAAGTAGATGCAATCATCAAATCAGAAGGCGACAGGGCTACGTTTGAAACAGGCGTTCACGGACTGCACCCGGAAATCGTCAAGCTGCTTGGCAGAATGAGATACCGCACAAGCTATGGGCAAAATGTGCTAAACCACTCGATAGAGGTCTCGCACATCGCCGGTCTGCTTGCGGCTGAGCTTGGCTCCGACATAATGTCCGCCAAGCGCGCAGGGCTGCTGCACGACCTCGGCAAAGCCATTGACCACGAAACTGACGGCAGCCATGTAAATATCGGCGTCGATGTTGCAAAGAAATTCAAAGAAAACGAAGAGATACTCCATGCCATCCACGCCCACCACGGCGATGTAGAGCCGAGAACCGTCACCGCCTGCATCGTTCAGGCATCCGACTCAATCTCCGCAGCACGGCCGGGGGCAAGACGGGAGAATATCGAAAGCTATATCAAGCGCCTGGAAAAACTCGAAGAACTCACACGCAGTTTCAACGGCGTCGATAGCTCATACGCAATTCAAGCCGGGCGCGAAATCCGCATTATGGTCAAACCTGAGGAGATATCCGAAGACCAGATGACATTGCTGGCAAGAGATATCGCCAAGAAGATTGAAGCGGAACTGGAATACCCGGGTCAGATAAAGGTCAATCTCCTGCGGGAAACAAAAGCAGTCGATTACGCAAAATAACGCAAGCAAACAGGGGCGCTGAGCCAAACCGGCGCCCCCGTTTCATTTTATTACTGTATCAGAAATGCGCGTATTGATTTATTGCAGCAAGCCCGCCGGTTCTCCGTCTGCTGACAAACGGCAGCCGGAAGCTGCCCGGTTCATGTCATTCTTTCGAATGCTTGCCTGTTATTGAGAACAAGACCCACTCGGCGATATTAGATGCATGATCGCCTATGCGCTCGAAGTATTTTGTTATCATGATAAGATCGATTGCCTGCTCTCCGTTTGCCTTGTCAGCCTGTATGAGCTCAATCAGATCATACTTTACTGAATCAAACAGCTTATCGACTACATCATCGTACGCTATAACCCGCTTGGCCAGGTCAATATCCATTTTTACATAAGCATCAATACTGTCGGTGACCATTTTTGCGGTCGCGGTAGCCATCTCCGGAATATGATCAAGTTTTTTGATATAGGTTACCCCTACTAAAGAAAGCGTTATCTCCGAAATATCCGCGGCTTGGTCGCCTATGCGTTCCATATCGGTAATCATTTTCAGAGCTGCCGAAATGACCCTCAGATCCCTTGCCACCGGCTGCTGCTGCAGCAATAGCCTGATGCAGAACGTCTCGATATCCTTCTCCATCTGGTCTATTTCATTGTCAAACGCTATTGCCTGCTTCGCCATTGCCTCATCTTGCTGCACCAGAGCCTGTATAGCAAGAGTGATTGCTTTCTCAATCATTGCCCCCATCCCTATGAGCATGTTGTTGAGTTTGGCTAATTGTTCGTCAAATTTATTACGCACTATACTAACCTCCACATTGCATTATTCTTATACTAACCTCCATTATATCATACTTCAAATAAAGTAGATATTGTTTTTATGAAAATTCTGCGTAAAATTATCTTAATTTTAAAGGAATGAGGAAAAAATGTTAACTGCAATAGCCGGAATAAACTGGGGGGACGAGGGCAAGGGCCGCATGGTCGATATGCTCGCCGATAATTATGATATTATATGCCGCTATCAGGGTGGTAATAATGCCGGGCATACTGTTGTAAACGAAAAGGGCAGGTTTATCCTCAACCTGCTTCCGTCGGGGATTCTCCGCGACGGAACGGTAAATATCATGGGCTGCGGGATGGTGATTGACATTGAGCATCTGGCCGGCGAGCTTAGCGCGCTTTTCGAGCGTGGGATCAGCGTAACCCCGGATAATCTTAAAATCAGCGCTAACGCGTTTATTTGTATGCCGTACCACAGGCTTCAGGATGTGCTTGAGGAGGATCGGCTCGGGGATGGAAAATACGGCTCGACAAAGCGCGGGATAGCCCCTGTATACGGCGATAAGTATATGAAAAAAGGCATCCGGATGTTCGATTTGCTCGATATGCCCGCGCTGGAGAAAAAACTGATGGGTATGCTTCAGTGGAAGAATATTTCCCTTTGCGGATACGGCGCGCACACAGCGAAAATCAACGAAAGCATGAAATGGCTTGAGAAATACAGCCCGGCTATCGCTCCATTTATTGCCGATACCTCCGAATTTTTATATGATGCGGTAAATTCGGGTAAGAACATATTGTTTGAAGCGCAGCTGGGCGCATTGCGAGACATTGATTACGGCATCTATCCTTACACGACCTCATCACAGACACTTGCGGGTTATGCGCCGATTGGAGCGGGCGTGCCGGGTTCTAAGCTTGATTTAGTAATCGGTGTGATGAAGGCGTACTCCAGCTGTGTCGGCGAGGGGCCGTTCACGGCTGAGCTATTTGGGCAAGAGGGGCTTGCGCTGCGTGATGCCGGGGCTGAGTTCGGGGCTGCTACAGGGAGGCCGAGGAGGGTCGGGGGGTTTGATGTCCCGGCAAGCCGTTACGGTGTCCGGATTCAGGGGGCCGATGAGCTGGCGCTTACAAAACTGGATGTGCTTTCTTATCTTGACAGGATTCCTGTCTGCGTTGCTTATGAGATTGACGCCGTTAAGACTGACAGATTCCCGACCGACAACAGGCTTCTCCGGGCTAAACCCGTATATGAGTACATGGATGGGTTCAAGACGGATATCTCCGGATGCCGCAAAGCAGAAGAGCTGCCGGAAGCCGCGCTGCGGTATGTGCGTTTTATTGAAGATGCGGTGAAGTGCCCCATTAAATATGTATCCGTCGGTCCTGAAAGAGAGGACTACCTGAGATTATGACCATACTAGGCATTGACCCGGGTGTCGCGACAGTCGGTTTCGGCATAATCAGCAGCTCCGGCGGCATAACGAAGCTGCAGCGTTACGGCATAATAACGACTCCTGCCGGGATTCGCCTTGCTATTAGGCTGACTCAGATTCATAATGACATCCGCGAGCTGATATCTACATTCAAACCTGATGCGATTGCCGTGGAGGAGATATTCTTCAACACCAATCTGAAAACAGCCATTGCCGTCTCACACGGACGCGCTGCGGTCATTCTCGCGGGCGAGCAGCTTGGTGTGCCGATGTACGAGTATACTCCGCTCCAAGTCAAAAAGGCTGTAGTCGGGTACGGTCATGCGACGAAGAATCAGGTTATGGATATGGTTCGGCGGCTGCTTGCTATGGATAAGGCGCCAAAACCGGATGATGCCGCCGATGCGCTCGCAGTGGCTTTATGCCATGCTCAGTGCGCGAAATCGCTGCTGAATATCGAGGGAGGTACCGCATGTTCTACTATTTAGAAGGCATTGCCGGCATTATCGGCCATAACCTGGCGGTTATTGATGTAAATGGTGCCGGGTATGCGTGCAAGGCTACGTCAAACACTCTTTCGCGGCTGGAGGCAGGCAAGAAAGCGCGGCTGTATATATTTTGCTATATCAAGGAAGATGCGTTCGACCTGTACGGGTTCTTTGATTTAGGCGAGAAGCGGTGCTTTGAGCAGCTTCTTAGTGTTTCCGGGGTAGGGCCTAAGGCAGCTCTTTCGATACTTTCGGCGTGTACTCCAGAGTCGCTTGCACTTGCTATTATCAGCGATGATGAAACAGCGCTCACGTTGGCTCCCGGGATTGGCAAGAAGCTTGCCCAGCGCATTATCCTCGAGTTGAAGGATAAGGTAGCAAAGGAGTCAGCCGTCTTAAAGTCCGCCGGGTATGTGCCGCCGCGCGGTGATACCGGTCAGCCTGCGGCAAAACAGCACGATGCGGCTGCTGCCCTTGCGGTACTTGGCTACAGCCAGGGCGAGATTTCCGCCGCTATGCGTGGTGTTGATGTTGCTTCGCTGACTGTAGAGGAGATAATCCGGGAAGTGCTGAAAAGCAGCGTGAAATAGCCGTCCTCAACGGCCGCCGTAATAGGGCACCTCGAAAAACCTCTGCCGTATAATCCGTAACATCCGTAATAAAGGAGGATGACATTTGGGCATTAATTTCTGTGACGATGAGTATATCGGCGATTCCCCCGGCGCTCCGCTGCTCACACCTGTTTATATTGCCGAGGATGACGCGGAGGGGTCGTTGCGCCCCAGAACGCTTTCGGAGTATATCGGGCAGGAGAAGGTAAAGAGCAATCTAGCTGTGTTCCTAGAAGGCGCGAAGCGGCGCGGTGAGCCGTTGGACCATGTGCTGCTGCACGGGCCGCCCGGTCTTGGGAAAACTACGCTTGCTGTAATCATCGCAAACGAGATGGGCACGGCTTTGCGCAAAACATCCGGCCCTGCGATTGAGAAGCCTAAGGACCTCGCTGCGCTCCTTACCAATCTCAACGAAAACGATGTGCTGTTCATAGATGAAATCCACAGGATGAACAGAGCTGTCGAGGAGATTCTATATCCCGCGATGGAGGATAAACAGATTGACATCATCATAGGGCAGGGCCCTTCCGCGACTTCTATTTGCCTGGAGCTGAAGAACTTCACACTTGTCGGCGCGACCACACGCTCAGGTCAGCTTTCTTCCCCGCTCCGGGACAGATTCGGCATAGATTTGAAGCTGGATATGTATACCATAGAGGATTTGCAGACGATTATCGAACGGTCGGCGCGGCTGCTGTCGATTCCCGTTGAGACCGGAGGAGCGAGGGAAATGGCGGCAAGGAGCCGGGGCACGCCGAGGATAGCAAACCGTCTGCTCAGGCGGGTTAGGGATTTTGCCGAGGTAACAGGCAACGGCATAATCACGTTCGAGGCTGCCGACGATGCGCTGACACGCCTGGAAATAGACCGCACGGGGCTCGATGCCGCTGACAGGCGGTTGCTGGCGAGCATCATAAATAATTACGGCGGCGGGCCTGTAGGTCTTGAGACGATAGCCGCTACAATCAACGAAGAATCTGTCACGATTGAGGATGTCTATGAGCCGTTTTTAATGCAGCAAGGCTTCCTGACCCGGACTCCCCGGGGCCGCTGCGTAACGCGCAAGGCGTATGAACATCTCGATCTGCTATACCCCGGCCATGAGCAGCTATCATTTTGAAAGGAGCAACGAAATGGGAAAATTTTTCGGAACAGACGGTATACGCGGGGTTGCGGGGGTAGAGCTTGATGCTGAGCTTGCATTCAAGATTGGATGTGCCGCGGCTGAAGTCCTCAAGCAGAAAGTCGAGACACGTCCCAGCGTGCTGATAGCGAGGGATACACGGATATCATGCGATATGCTCGAATCCGCGCTGGCATCCGGGCTTTGCTCAGCAGGCGCGGATGTTTCCCTGCTCGGCGTGCTGCCTACCCCGGCAGTCGCATATTTAACTATAAAGACACAGGCTGATATGGGTATCGTCATATCTGCTTCGCATAACACATTTGAGCATAATGGCATTAAAATTTTCGGCAAGGACGGGTATAAGCTCAGCGATGCGTTGGAGGAAAACATTGAAGCTCTGATAGAAGACAGCAGCGGCATAACGAGGATGACACACGGAAACATAGGGCGCATAACATATGACCATGGTTTCCGGACGGATGAGTATGCGAAGTATCTTGCTTCGGCAGCGCGTGGGAAGTATAGCGGGAGGGTCGCCATAGACTGCTCGAATGGGGCGGCTGCGGAGACTGCCAGGCTAGTGTTTCGTAAGCTGGGTGCGGAGTTTGAGGTCTTCCATGATGAGCCAAACGGCGTGAATATCAATCACGATTGCGGTTCCACCCATATCGGGTTTTTGCAGGATATGATGAAAACCGGCAGATTCGGCATAGGCATCGCGTTCGACGGCGATGCGGACAGATGCCTTATTGTAGATGAATGCGGCAATGTAGTTGACGGGGATATGATGCTTGCTGTGTTCGCCTGTAATATGAGGGATTCGGGTAATCTTATGAATGATACGTTCATAGGCACTGTTGTTTCTAACTCCGGCATGGATACTTTCGCCTGCGAGCATGGATTCACATTCCACCGGGCTGCTGTCGGCGACAGGAATGTCCTTGAAATGATGATCGAAACCGGCTGCAATCTCGGCGGGGAGTCATCCGGGCATATTTTATTCACCGACGATGCCACGACCGGCGACGGGCAGCTTACAGCCATTAAATTTTTGAACGCCTTGATTGCATCAGGTAAAACCGTTTCGGAGCTAGTGCGCGGCATCCCGCGCTACCCGCAGGTCATGCCCAGTTTCAAGCTTAGCGGCGGCGCAGCAGAAAGAGATGCGATAATGTCACATCCCGGGCTAAGCGAGGCGATAGGGGTTGTGGAGCAGGAACTGGCCGGCGAGGGCCGTGTGTTAATCCGCCCGTCGGGAACAGAGCCGATTATCAGAGTGCTTGTCGAAGCAAAAACGGAGCAGCTGGCTTCCGAGAAGGCGCTTCAGTTGATGGAAATAATGAAATCCCTGGGTTAATCAGGGCATTTTTCGCCATTTTGGGGATTTTTACGGTTTTTTTGTGAAAAAGACTTGACTTTATATCGCACAATAAATATACTGTCCATTGGTATCGCGTATTTTTGCCTAAACAGCGATATATTTCGGCGTAAACAGTGAAAACTGACGCAAATAAACGCCCTACTAGTTTTTTAGCAAGCAGTGTTTGGTCTTAGCGGACGATAAAGTGAAAGCGCAACCCTGTCCACTAGCAGAAAACAACTGGCACTAACAACTACCCGGGTAACACTTTATCATGAGAGAGGTTTCAAAATGTACGAAGACAAAACACTAGTTTGCAAGGAATGCAACGAAGACTTCACGTTCACAAGCGGCGAGCAGGAGTTCTATGCAGAACGCGGTTTCCAGAATGAACCGCAGCGCTGCAAGGGCTGCCGCGACAACAGAAAAGCCGCTGCCCGCGGTCCGAGGGAATATTTCTCCGCCACATGTGCCGAGTGCGGCAACGAGGCGAAGATTCCGTTCGAACCCAAGACCGACAGACCGGTCTACTGCAGCGACTGCTTCGCGAAGTCCAGGGAGTAATCAGATGTCGCAAATCACTAAGGATACCATCATTGCCGATATTCTCAAGGTCGCCCCGGATTCAGTACCCCTGTTCCAAGCGATCGGGATGCATTGCCTTGGCTGTGCCTTGGCGAGCAGCGAAACATTAGGGCAGGCCTGTGCTGCTCATGGTGTTGACGTTGATGAGATGCTGGCAAAGATAGAAGCGCTAAACGCGGGTTAAACCAGTTTGCACAACGCTTATCAGGTGGGGCGTGCGTTAAAAACGCCCCGCCTATTACTCTTGTAAGAGATAGGAAGCAGTAATGTCACAGATGCTAAAGCTGCCGGAAAGGCTTAGTGTTATAGCACGGTTCATAAGAAAGCGGTCGTCTGTGGTTGATGTCGGGACAGATCATGGGTTTTTACCTGTTTACCTAGCGCAGAACAATCTGGCTACACGTATTTTTGCCACGGATATCAGCGAAGGCTCCCTTGGCGCAGCCCGCCGTACGGCATCGAAACATGGCGTGAGCGGCGATATTGAGTTTATAAACACGCCGGGGCTGGAGGGGCTGGAGGACAAGCGCTTTAATACTGTAGTGATTGCGGGAATGGGCGGCGAGACTATAGCCGATATCCTCGCAGATGCTCCGTGGATAAAGGAGCGTAAAATAAAGCTCATCTTGCAGCCGCAATCGAAAATAGACGAGCTTTGCGGGTTTTTGCGCCTTTACGGGTATGTTTTTTGCGATGCTGAAATTGTGCGCGATAATGGCAGATATTATGTGGTCATCGTCGCTGCCGAAGGGAAAGCGGATATATCGCTGCTGTCCCCGGAAATCGAGCTTTACGCTATGCTTGCAAAGAAAAAGAACCCGCTGCTTCTTTACTACATAGACACATTGATAAATAAAACACAAAGCACAGCCGCCGCATCAAAAACCTCGAATCCTGTAAGATACGGCGCGCTGCTAATCAGGTTAGAGGAGCTGCGAAGCGTAAGGGAGGAGGCCGCGCAATGGCAACAGTAAATAGCGTATATGAGTTTCTGGACCGGATTGCCCCGGTTGAGCACAAGGCTGAGAAGGATAACGTCGGATTGCTCGTCGGGCGCAGGGAGAGAGAACTGTCGAAAATCCTCGTCAGCCTCGACATTACAGATGATGCAATTTCAGAGGCGGCAGATGAGGGCGCGGGGCTAATAGTGTCGCACCATCCGGTGCTATTTTCCCTGAGCAGCATAACCGACTCCGATGTGACGGGGCGCAGGCTGCTAAAATTGATTGAGAACGGCATTGCGGCTATATGTATGCATACGAACCTAGACACGGCGCAAGGCGGGGTCAATGATGTGCTTGCCGCGTTAGCCGGCATACAAGACCCGCTGCCTTTGTCGGATAATGGCAAAACCCCGGAAGGCGGGTTCTCATGCGGCAGATTCGGCTGCCTGCAAAACCCTGTCCCAATGTCCGAATATCTCCCTAAGCTCGTAACTGCGCTGGATACCCCTGCCGTCCGTTATCATGACAGCGGGCGCGGCGTTTTCAGAGTCGCGGTTGCCGGTGGCGCAGGAGGCTCCGATTTCAGCTGTGTTCTTAAACAAGAATGTGATACTTTTATCACAGCAGATATCAAATACGATATGTTCCTTGAGGCAAAGGAGCTGGGGATAAACCTGATAGACGGCGGGCATTTCTGCACAGAGAACGTCATTATCCCGCCGCTGGCAGATAAACTTCGCGAGGCTTTTCCCGATGTGGCGGTGACTGTCTCAAAGAGGCACGGACGGACTACGGAGTTTTACATCAACCCCTCATAAAAACGCATACGGTAACAGACGGAAAGATTTAGAGGTCATAACTATGAATAAATCAAGATCATTGGATACGCATAAATTAGTTCTGCTGGCTTTGCTGACAGCAATTGTAATTATATTTCAATTTCTGGGCGCGTTCATAAAATTCGGCCCGTTTTCCATATCGCTTGTTTTGATGCCCATCGCCGTTGGAGCTGCGCTTATCGGGGTCGCAGCGGGTGGCTGGCTCGGACTTGTGTTTGGATTTGTCGTTCTAATAAGCGGGGATGCCGCTCCATTTATGGCGGTTGATCCGCTTGGCACTGTGCTTGTTGTGCTCGTTAAGGGTATGCTCGCGGGTCTTGCGGCAGGCGCTTTGTATAAGCTGCTTGAAAAAATAGGCAGGACTGCCGCCACAATCGCTGCGGCGACAGTCTGCCCGATAGTCAATACGGGTATATTCATCATAGGGTCATATATATTCTTCTTACCGACAATCACACAGTGGGCAGGTGATGCCGGAGCGACATCTTATATTTTCTTGTCCATGGTCGGAGCGAACTTCCTGTTTGAGCTGGGTCTGAATATTGTCCTCATTCCCGTAATCGTCCGCTTGATACAGTACAGCCGGGACAAAAGATTGAGAGCATAAATAGATACGGGACGGGCAAGCCCGTCCCGTATGATAGATTTGTGTATTTTGAAGACAAATGCGTTTAATGCGATTACCCCGGCGGCAATCTTGCATGACCTACTTATCAGCAGCTCTAAGGCTCCTAATAAAACTTCGCTTCGTACTCGGGTCTGGCCATGTCTGCTACGAAGAACAGCGCTATGCAGCCCGGACCGACATGGGCGCCGATACCCGGACCCATCATTACTATGAAAACTTCCTTTACCTTCATCGAAGCCTTGATTAAATCGGCAAGCGTTTTTGCATCTTCAAGGCAGTCGGAGTGGCTGATTACGATTGTGTCAAGCTCTGTGCCGGGGTTCAGGCTGCGCTTCATCTGGCTGCAGAGCCTCTCAAGCGCACCCTTGCGGCCGCGGGCTTTCTCTTTTAGTTTCAGCGTACCATCCGGGGCTACGTTGAGCAGCGGTTTTATGCCGATAATTGAACCGGCAACAGCTTGGAGCTTGCTGAGCCTTCCGCCCCGGTGCAGATACATCAGATCGTCAACTGTAAACAGCGACAGGCAGCTATGCTTTATTTCCTCAATCCACTTTGCAGTTTCTGATGCTGATGCTCCTTCTTCCCTCTTTTTCACAGCTTGTATCGTCACCATACCGGAGCCTCCTGCGGCATTGAGGCTGTCAATCGGATATATCCGGCAGTCAGGGTACTTCTCTTTTACCTCCTCCAGCGCGGAGGCAGCGTTTTCGTAAGTCCCGGAAAGGCCGCTGCTAAGCAGTATAATAAGCAGTTCGTCACCGCGCTCGGCAAACTCTGTGAATAACCGGACAAATGATTCATGATTTGCAAGGTTTGTCCCGGCCATGCCGCCTTTGCGGAGGGCATCATAGTATTCTTTGTCGGAAATCTCCTGCCAGCGACCGCCTTCATGCGGCGTTCCGTTGAGATGGAATCCAATGGCTACTGATGATGTAATTGAGTGCTTTTCCATGTATTCCGCAGGAAGATCGCAGTTTGTGTCAACCATGATTGTAAAGGGTTTCATAGAGTTGTTACCTTTCGTTTTATGTATAATTATTCCTCATAGGATAGATTTGAATCATTATTACATTCTTTGGTATGAAATACAAGCTAAATTAAGATTGTTCACACAATTTACACAAAATCTGTAATAATAATGCCTAAAGCCCGCATTGCGCCAACTGTGGGCAAACCAAGCCCGCTTTATAGTTTCGGTCTGTATCAGCCGCGTTATTTTTGCTTGCCGGTTTTTGATTTGATAATGGTAAAGGCTGCAAGAATTATAACAGCAAGCAGCAAGACGAGTATAATAATCTCAAACGGCCCATAAAACGCATGAGCCCCCCGTTTGTTTCTTTCGCTGCGCGCAAGCTCAATAATAAAATCCGGAAGAATGACTGCGACAAACAACCCTGCAAACCACATGCATCTTTCTATGTATTTCATAAGTTTGCTGAAGTCCGTTGTTTTCGGGATTTGATACTGCTCAATGGGCTTTATTGACAGCATAGCAACCGCCATCCACAAGCCAATGCCCACTGCGGTCACGCCAAAGATGATTTCAATGAAATTTGAGAAAAGGAACATATCCCTAAAGCTGATATTGCCCAGATTTCCAATGTTTACAAATTCATGATACATTAATACCAGCCAGATAATGGCGTTTGACATCAGCATAATGCTAAGCGCGAAAGACAGTTTAACCACTGTGTTGAATTGCTTGCTTTTTAGTGTCATTACCGGCTGCTGTTCAGGATTTTCGTATGGAGTATCCGGCGGTTCATACTGACCTGCTTGCTGTCCGTCGGAGTTTGCCGGCTTACCCGATGTGCCGGCATCAAGTTCATTGGCAGAAAGACTCGCTCCGCACGCCTCGCAAGACTCTGCCGTCCCCTGCGATTCAATACCGCATTTAATGCATACCATAGTGATACCTCCTGTTTGTTTTCTGCTGCCCAACTATAAACATTAGGCAGCGCAAAGATGATTGTAAGACTTTTCCAACGCTCTTAGTTTAAGATACCATAGATAATTTGTGTTTTCAAGATAATTATCTTTACTTCAACTCATTTTCGCCGGGATTGCAGTTGTGTGCCGTTAATCCCTCTCCTACCTTATGTATATCGCCGGCGCCCGCTGTAAGGATTATATCGCCTTCTTTGGCAATCCCTGCTATCATATCGGTAATTTCCTGCAATGACCCGTAGCAGAGCGCACCCGGAACGGCATCTGCCAGGACCTTTGACGAAATAGTTCTGTCATCCTTCTCCCGCGCAGCGTAAATCGGTGCAATGATTGTTATGTCAGGCCGCGAAAGCTCTGTAACAAAGTCATCAAACAGCGCTTTTGTCCTGGAAAACGTATGTGGCTGAAATGCCAGTATTACGCGTTTATAACCAAGTGTCGAAACTGAGTCAAGCGTGGCGCATAGCTCGCTTGGGTGATGCGCATAATCGTCGTAAACAACCGCTCCGTTTATTGACCCTTTGTACTCAAAACGCCTGCCAACCCCTTTATAGCTGAACAGGCCGTTTTCTATAGCCCTAACCGGAATACCTAAAGCAAGACATGCAGCTATAGAAGCCAGCGCATTTCTCAGATTGTGGATGCCCGGTATTTGAAGAGTAATCTTGCAAAGCGGTTCGCCATCGTATAGAATATCCATTGATGGATTCTGTCCGATATGATTTACATTCACCCCGCGCACTCGTATAGGTATCGCGTGCGGCCTATGCAAATGGGATTCTCTGTAAGACTTTACCCGTTGTGCTACCTGTAGCATCTGCCCGTCGTGCTCCCCGTATGCAGCTTGCTGTGCTATGTTACTCTCCCCGCTGTGCATCTGCGCTGCTTGTGTTCTGCGTATTCTGCGCTTCGGCTGCAATCCTGCCGCAATTTCTGTCTCCTGTGCTTTAATTGATGCCTTTGCAGTCTGATAGGCATTTAACCCCGCTGCTTTGTCATAGGGTACGGCGATCTCTCCAAAACCGAATGTAAACAAATCCCTGCCGAGAGGCGCCAGCGCTTCCATTGTATTCCCGTCATCCCCATTGCATACTATGTAACCTGCATCCGGCACAAGCGAGGCAAACTTACGAAAAGAGTTTTTCAGGTCATCCAAATCCTTGAAAAAATCGAGATGATCGGTATCTACATTTAATATGACAGCAACTGTTGGACAAAAATTATGAAATGAGTTATAATACTCACATGATTCCAATGCAATATAGTCGCCGTTGCCTACGCGGTACCCGGAACCCAGTATCGGAAGCGTTCCTCCGATCATAATCGTGGGATCAACCTCCGCGGCCAGCAGTATATGCGTAACCATCGATGTCGTCGTTGTCTTGCCATGAACGCCTGCAACGCAAATCGCGTTTTTATACCAGCTCATGATATAGCCCCATGCCTGACCGCGTTCAAAAACCGGGATGCCCTTCGCGCGGGCGGCTTTTATCTCTACATTGTCCTCACGCGCCGCTGCTGTGCGTATTATATACCCTGCCCCCTCGATGTTTTCCGCGCGGTGGCTGCTCATCACGTCTATCCCAAGCGCGCGTATCCTGCTGATTACCGGGCTTTCATTTATATCCGAACCGGATACGTTTATTCCCTGCCCGTGAAGAATCTCCGCAAGCGCAGACATAGAAGCCCCGCCGATGCCAACCAGATGGCATCGCTCCCCGCTTTTTATGTAATGTCCAAGTTCAGCTAAACTCACTTACTTACGCCTCCTAACAAAACACAGCCATTATATAACCCTTTAAAGCAATTTGCAATCATTATTATGAAGGAGAGAATGTTACTGCAATGAGCATAATCACTCCCCCAGGGCATATATTGCTAATTCTGCGCAGACTGAAAGAAAACGGACATGCCGCATACCTTGTCGGCGGTTGTGTCCGCGATGCTGTTATGGAGCGCCCAATGCGTGATTGGGACATTGCGACATCTGCCGCGCCTCTGGATATTGCCAGGTTATTTAGAGATGCGGTTATGATCGGTGCAAAGTTTGGCACCGTAAAGGTTGTGATCCCGCGTTTTGCCGAAGGCTCTGCAGTTCAGCGGCAAACCCCCTCTAACCATAACGGCGCTATTATAAGAAACCGCCGCAGGGACGACATAACTAATTTTGGTTCGGGCAAGAGCGAGCATGGCGTTATGGATGAAGTTCAGGTAACGACATTCCGGACCGAATCAGAGTATCTTGATGGCCGCCACCCTGCTGTTGTTGAGTTTGTCTCGACTCTTGACGAGGATTTAAGCCGAAGGGATTTTACGATCAATGCAATGGCGTACTCAATAAACGGCAGATTAATCGACCTGTTCGGCGGTCTTGATGATATCAGCAATCGGATCATACGCTGCGTAGGCGACCCGAACACGCGCTTTAGCGATGATGCGCTGAGAATGTTCAGAGCGTACCGGTTTAGGGCAGAGCTCGGTTTTGATATAGATAAAGATACTTTATGCGCAATTCACGAACGCATAGATAAGGCGATCAACATCAGTTCCGAGCGCATAAGCGACGAACTGGGCAAAATACTCATGTCGCAAAACCCTGATGTTATTTGCGAGGTTATTAAATGCGGATTGCTCGGCAAATATTTAAGCCCGGAGCCGGGCGCGCACATCCCGGATCTTGTGGATGAAGCTTGCGGCACTATAAAGAATATCGCGAAGCTTCCAGAAGAATCAATGCTGCGCTGGTGCGTTTTTTGCTCTGTTTGTATAGAAACAAAGATTATTGCAACGGCTGCGCAGTTTCTGAGAAAGCTCAATATAGATGAAAAAACAGTGAAAATCTGCTCCCTCGCGCTGTCTATACGCATGTTCCCTGAGAAGCGCAGCGCTGTCAAACGCCTGCTGGCTAAGCATGGTACGGACATAGTCCGCTGCGCTGCGGCTATCCATGATGTGCATATCGGCGCTGAGCATAACGCGGCTATTGATTCTGTCGCGGAAATCATAAACAGCGGCGAATGTTTCTGCCTGCATGATTTAGCTGTTTCCGGCAGGGATTTGATTCAACTCGGCTACACGCCCGGGCCTCAAATCGGCAAGTTCCTTGATAAGCTCCTAAAGCATGTAATCGACCACCCTGATGAAAACAAACGCGAGCTATTGCTGGAAATGCTGTAGCGGGGGTTCAACGCGCCAAGCTCCTGTGGATACGCGGTTACTTTAGCTGTATAATACAATTCTCTTGATGAACCGGTATATTTATGATATTCTTCATTAGGAGACTTGGAATCTATAATTAAGGACACAGTACATGACTTTGAATGCACCTTGGCGCGGGTATTATGATAATGTGCCGCACAGCCTCGATTACCCTGACTGCTCGATGTCGCAGCTTATATTCGAAACAGCCGGAAAATATCCCGATATCACAGCGTACGACTTCTTCGGATGCAAGAAAACATACCGCAGGTTTGCAGAGGAAATACGGCTGTGCGCGCGGGGGCTTAAAGCGGCCGGGGTTAGTCACGGGGAGCGGATTACTATATGTATGCCGAACACCCCGCAGGCGGTCGTTATGTTTTATGCGATAAATCACATTGGCTGCATTGCTAATATGGTTCACCCGTTATCAGCCCCCGAGGAGATTCTTAGGTATCTCGACTCCAGCAAAAGCACCGCTGTTTTCACGCTCGACCAGTTTAGCGATAAGCTTCAAGAGATTCTTCCAAGAGCGCTGACGGCGAAAACACTCATCTTATGCGGGATTGATGATGGTCTGCACGGGGTAAAAAAGCCGCTGTATATGCTGACAAAAGGGCGGGGCATCAAGCGTAAGCCTACCGGCGGGAGCATTATCAGATATTCGGATTTGCTTCGGCGCGGACGCGGGTTTGCCGGGGATTGCGATGCCTGCGGTAAGGGCGGGGATGTTGCGGCTATACTGTACAGCGGCGGGACTTCCGGCACATCTAAGGGGATATTGCTTACAAATCTAAACCTCAACGCCCTGGCGATGCAGACAATAGCAGCCGGCGACTGCGTTGTCCCGAGCCATAAAATGCTTGCCATTATGCCTATTTTCCACGGATTTGGACTTGGGGTGTGTATACATACTGCTTATGTTGCCGGCGGCACGACGATACTCATACCGCAGTTTTCAATAAAAACATACGCGGATCTGCTGAAAAAACACAAGCCGCACTATATCGCAGGCGTGCCTACGCTGTTTGAAGCGCTGCTCAGGCTGCGCGATATAAATAAACTTAATATGTCGCAGCTGGAGGGGGTTTTCTCCGGCGGAGATTCGCTTACGGCAGAGCTGAAACGCAAGGTTGACACATTCTTAAGAGAGCGCGGCGCTGCAGAGCAGGTGCGCGAGGGTTATGGGCTGACCGAATGTGTCACCGCAAGCTGCCTGACACCGCGTAAGTTCCACAAAGAAGGGAGCATTGGCATCCCTTACCCCGACACATATTATAAAATCGTAAGGCGCGGTACGCAAGAGGCTCTCCCATACGGCGAGGAAGGCGAGATCGTCCTCACCGGACCGACGGTTATGAAAGGCTATGACGGCAACGACGAAGAAACCGCTCAGACACTGCAAGCTCATTCAGACGGCCATGTATGGCTGCATACCGGGGATCTGGGGATAATGGACGAGGATGGCTTCATTTATTTCCGCCAGCGTATAAAGCGCATGATTATATCTTCCGGCTACAGCATCTACCCGACTCAGCTCGAAAATGCTATTGAGACGCATGAGAAGGTTCTGATAAGCTGTGTCATCGGAATACCGGACGACTATAGGAAGCAGAGGCTGAAGGCGTTTATAGTCCTTCGCGATGGTCTGGAGCCTACAGAGGAAATAAAGACATCAATACTCGAACACTGTAAAAAGAATATCGCCAGATATGCGATGCCGCGTGAAATAGAGTACCGTGATAACCTTCCCCGCACCTTGGTTGGCAAGGTCGCGTATCTTGAGTTAGAAAAGGAAGAAGCCGCCCGCATAGCTGCGGGAGTGGAGAGCTGAGAGAGGAGAGGCGGAAGTTGGGTAATATATTTTTTGATGAGATGGAGCAGAAAATTCCCCGGGGCGGCGTTCGTTCACGCTTTGCGCCCAGTCCGACAGGGTATATGCATGTCGGGGGGCTGCGGACTGCTTTATATGCCTATTTAATAGCGAAGAAATCGGGCGGGGCGTTCATCCTGCGCATTGAAGACACGGATTCCGCGCGCTTTGTTGAGGGCGCGACGGAGATAATCCTCAGCACTCTGAAAGGCGCGGGTCTGCATTATGACGAGGGGCCGGATGTCGGGGGACCTGCAGGGCCGTATACGCAAAGCGAGCGGAAAGAGCTGTACTATCCTTATGCAAAGCTGCTGTGCGAAAAGGGAGCGGCGTACTACTGCTTCTGCGATAGCAGCACTCATGGATCGGGAGGAAGAGAGCAGCAACCGGATGATGACGGGGACATCTCCCACTTCCCGCTACCGTACACTCATATCGAAGATGATCCTTGCCGCAATCTGCCGTACGAGGATTCAAAACAACGGGCGGAGGCAGGCGAGGCATTTGCTATCCGAATGAAATCGCCGCGCGAGGGGGAAACTACTGTAGCCGATTTGGTGTTCGGGGAGGTTACGACGCAGAACAAGGCTCTTGATGACATGATTTTGCTAAAACGCGACGGGATGCCTACCTACAACTTTGCCAATGTAATCGATGACCATCTAATGGGTATTACGCATGTACTGCGCGGAAGCGAGTATATAAGCTCCGCGCCGAAATATAACATTCTTTATAATGCGTTTGGCTGGGATATCCCGAAGTATGTCACTGTGTCCCCGATTATGAGGGATGCGCAAAACAAGCTGTCAAAGAGGCATGGTGACCCCACCTATAATGATTTGCTCAGTCAGGGATATCTTCCCGAAGCCGTGCTTAACTATGTTGCTCTTCTCGGGTGGAGTCCGGGGGGCGAACGGGAGATTTTCACATTGCCGGAGATGGTAGAGATTTTCGATATTGGCGGGATATCAAAATCCCCCGCGATTTTCGATACTGACAAGCTAAACCATTTCAACAGCGAGTACATCCGCGCACTGCGGCCGGAGTCCTTCGCCGTGCTGGCAAAGCCATACATTCGCCAAGCTGTGAAGAACGAAGATATCTCTGCTGCCGCTATAGCGCAGCTTCTGCAAGCGCGTTGCGAGAAGCTCACCGACATCCCGGGCAAGATAGATTTTTTTGACAATCTGCCTGATTATGATACCGATCTTTACACAAACAAAAAATCAAAAACGGACGAATCTGTTTCATTAGATATGCTCCGCTATGCTCTGCCTGTGCTTGAAGGTTTGCCGGAATGGGATAGCGAGGCGATTCATTCGGCGTTTTCAACGCTTGCGGAAACACTCGGCGTAAAGAACGCTACGCTCATGTGGCCGGTGCGGATAGCGGTTTCGGGCAAAGCCGTGACACCGGGCGGAGCTGTTGAAATATGCTTTATCCTGGGGCGTGATGAAACACTGCGCCGAATTGCTGCCGGAATCGGCAAGCTGGATAATCGCAGTTTCACTATGCAAAAGTCAGATTAAGCTGTAGTGCTAATTATTCTATATCGACGTTCCTTTTTAATATGAGGAGGCAAAAGATGAACAAAACTATAAAGAACATTATCTTGGTTTTCACCTTGCTGTGCGCTATTGTGCTGGTGGTTTTCTGCGTAGAGTTATTCATGCTCAACAGGGAGTCCGGCAGCGATATGGGTTCGCAGTCGGCAGCGGCAAATGACGAACCGGGCAATACCCCCAACGGAGGCGATAATCAGTCTAATGGCGCAGACGAACCGGCAAACGGAAACGATAATGGTGAGAGCCAACCGTCCGGTCAGCCGGAAATCCCCGTCCAAAATGGCGACCAGACTACTCCTTCGCCCGGGGAGCGAAGCAGTTTCTGGTTGTCACCGGAGGCAGAGCTCGTTTTCTATCTTGATAGGGAGTTATTCGAGGACATTGCGGACGGCGCGGGTCGGTTTTTCCCATATCTTGGCGACGGCGAGGCTTTATTCGAGATTGGTTTTGTCTATCTGCAATCCCAAAACATCAACAGTTTTTCTGCTTCTTATTTAGATAAGTACTTAGACGGAGAGGCTTCTGTAGTACATGGTATGCGCAGTGTCGGAAACTCGCTGGTATACGGCATTTACGCTATAGGCGCAAGCAACGGGGTGACATATGAAGCATGGGTATGCAGTCTCACGGAAGTCGGCGAAGACGGTATGGTTCTGATTATCTTCGTTTACTATGAAAACGAAGAGCAAAAAGCCGCGTTATATAACATTCTCAGTTCAATGGAGATTGCGCCCATAGGGGAGGGTGTGGTTGATTCGGAATAAAATATTTTGCTAAATCAGCTTAATTATTGCGGTTTTCATAGCAATATCGCCTTATAATATGTCATTTTTCCCGTTTTTCTAATCGTTTTTTCTAATTGACAGTAGTTTAACCGCGTGTTATAATGTGCTTCGCGTTTTCATAACCCCTTGCCGGAGCCTATTTTACTTGTTTTATCTTATACGACCCGCTAGCTCAGTCGGCAGAGCACCTGCCTTTTAAGCAGGGTGTCCCGCGTTCGAATCGCGGGCGGGTCACCAAAAGAAACCCCCTAGCCGCAACGGTTAGAGGGGGTTTTCTGTTCTATTTCAACACTAGTTTCTCTTTCAGCTCGTACGCAGCATTTATCATGTCATCTCCGTTGTTGTGAATTATGTAGTCTGCGTTCTTTATGTAAAAAGCATCCGGTTTTTGCGCGTTTATCCGGGTTTCTGCTTGTTCCCGGCTAATCGCGTCCCTTGCCATAATCCTTTGAATCCTAAGCGTTTTCTTCGCAAGCACTGCAATTGTAACGTCACAGGTCTTGTCTAAACCGGACTCGAACAGCAATGGCGCATCAATGACGGCATTGCCATTTGAGGGGATTTTATCCACAATAGCCGCCACTGTGTACTTAAAAGTAATAATATTAAGTTTTTCCAGTTTAGCATCGTCTGTAAAAACGATGCTTGCTATGTCCTTGCGTTCGTATGAGCCAAAAAGGTCTGTGAGTTCCTTTTTAAGCATATCGTTTTCAGACAGCAGGGTATGATAAACATTATCGGCATCGATTAGTTCGTACCCCAGCAAACTCGCAAAACTGCTTTTGCCTGAGCCGCTTCCGCCTGTTACCCCTATTATCACGTTTTTATCCCCCCGCGCAGTGCGCCAAACCTTGTTTTGCCTTTGTTCCCCTATTCTCCGGTTATACGAAGTTATGTTATCATGCACAGATTACATCGTCAAGCCTTTGGCGCATAAAGACCGCCGCTGGCCTCGCATTCGTATGTGTAACCGCCGCTGCAATGCTCTGATGGCCATCTGTATGGGTTATCTTCAGGAACAAGCGACAGAGCTTCTTTCAGAAAATCACCCGAAAACCCGTTTCCGATTTACCTATTGCAGAGCGGTTAAATTTAATGTACAATGAACAACCGATATCTATAATCCAACGACTAATCTACTGACGACTAAACTGCGGCTTGTCCGCGAAGGAGGTAACACAATGCAATATGTCTTTCCCGACGGGATGTATGTCGATGTGCGTATCGAGCATTCTTATTCCACGAAAATCCTCTACACGCTAAAGACGCTTGACGAATGCAAGGAGCGGCAGTACAGCGCAGCCTTCATCCGGCTGTTTGACGGCAAACGCTGGTACTACGCCAGCACATCCGACCTCGATGCTATACAAAGCGAAATCGATGCGCTGGCGAAACTGGCGGACAAAAACGACGAGCTTACGGAAATGGAAATCTACGCCAAGTTCAGCAGCCTCAAAGGTAAAAAACTGGTTTTCACAGGCAGGGAAGCCTCCTCGGTGCCGCTACAGGATAAAACCGGGCTGCTGCTCTCCCTGATGCCGTTTGTGGAGCACAACGAGTATATTAAACTCTGGCGGCTGACGTATCTCGACGAGTACAAAGTCAAAGAATTCTACAACAGCAAGGGCGCCGAGCTGACATGGGACTTCCAGCGTTCGGGCTTTTCCGTCGGTTTCCGCATGGCGGACGGGGAGCAGCAAATGCAGGATTCATTCCAGTTCGGCAGGGAATGCTTCGATGAGCTCAAAGGGTTTGAAAACGATCTTAACGAGCTGTTAAAGGAAAGCGAAACCTATTTATTGGAATCAGAAGCAGTGGAACCGGGCACATATGCTGTGGTGACGTCGCCCGAAGTGACCGGCGTGTTCGTGCATGAATGCTTCGGGCATAAAAGCGAATCAGATTCTATGATTGGCGACGAAGCTACAAAAAAAGAATGGGTGCTAGGAAAGAAGGTCGGGCCGGAAAACCTGACAATTATAGAGACCGGCTTAGAAAAGGGGAGCGGTTACGTTCCTTATGACGATGAAGGAAACGAAGCGACGAAGACCTATCTCATCAAAAACGGGATACTTACCGGCCGGCTGCACAACGCCGCAAGCGCCGCCGACTTAGGCGAGGGCGTGACGGGCAACGCGCGCGCTATGAGTTTCGAGTACGAGCCGATCGTCCGCATGACCACCACATACATAGAAAACGGCTCGGAGACACTGGACGAACTAATCAAAGGGACGGAAAAAGGCATCTACGCCAAAGGCATCGTGCATGGTACGGGTATGTCCACATTTACAATAGCACCCTCACGCGCTTATTACATAAAAGACGGAAAGCTCGGCAAGCCCGTGAGGATTTCCGTTATCTCAGGCAATGTTTTTGAAGCGCTGGGCAATGTAGATGCCATCGCAGATGATTTGGATATGAAGCCTTTTGTTACAGGCGGCTGCGGTAAAATGGGACAATGGCCGCTGGCAGTGGGCTTCGGCGGTCCGCATATACGCATACAGAATATGCAGGTACAGTAAGGAGGATATTATGATAAAAGAAATATATACATATAGGACTAGAGAAACTGAACTTAGTGTTACTAATAATAAAATTACGGCGATAAAGAAGTCGGACACTACAAAGACCGGCCTGCGCCTTTATGACGGCGGTTGTATCGGCGTAGCGGGCTCGATTGGCGCTTATGATGAGAATAAGCTTATTGCCAGGGCTAAACACATGCTGAATTTCAAAATCCCATACGATTGCGAACCGGCGGGCGGGATTAGTAAGACAATGGATTTATCAAACGGTTTTGCAATCAGCGAGGAGGAATTCGTCAATACATCCGAGCAGCTTCTCGCCAAACTCGAACAGCAATACCCGCAGTTCGCGTTCAGCCATAAAATCTCATACCAGCAAGACGAAAAAAGCCTGCATAATGACATCGGCACTGAGCTCGGATATAAAGATAAGTATATTCAAGCAATTCTTATTATTAAGCATAAAGAATCCAAGAATATTATGGATAGCTTTGGTGCTTCTGTGACTCGGGGCTATGACTTAGCTGATGTTTTCGAGACGATTTCGGAAACCTGCGCGAAATATGATGAAAAAATCTCTGTCCCGGAAGAGAAGATGCCGGTGGTGTTTCTTACAAGCCCAGAAACCGTGCTGAAGAAATTCTACACCGACCTGAACGGCCGCGTGATGGGTACGGGAGCATCTATGTTCTCGGGCAAGCTGGGGGAGAAGCTTTTCGCCGACGATTTCTCACTTTGCGTCAAGCGCGACCCGCATGAGCATTACCGCTGCTTCTTCGATGCGGAGGGTTCTGTGCTGCCGGGAGACAGTTTCGCTTTAATTGAAAACGGCAAACTTAAATCCCCCTATTCATCAAAGAAGGTAGCCAAAGAGTACGGATACGCCGTAACCGCCTCAGCGGAAGGGGAGTACGACTCCGTCCCGGATGCTTCTTACGAGAGCATTGCGGTACAGTCGAGCGGCAAGACGATTATGGAGCTTCTGGGCGGCCGTAAAGCTATTTATGTGGTCTTCGCATCAGGCGGCGACTTCACGCCGCAAGGCGAGTTCGCTTCACCCGTGCAGACGGCGTTCCTATTCGACGGAAAGAACCTCCTCGGTAGGCTCCCGCAGATTTCCATCCGCTCGAATATCTACGACATGTTCGGGAAAGACTTCATCGGTCTGTCCACCGACGGTAAATCCCCGCTTAATCCGTTTAAGTACCTGGCGATAGACATGAACGTAAGCACGATAGACGGCTGGCTGTAATAATAGTTCAGCAATTCGCGGCATACTGCTTTATAACGGCAATTTGTTGATATTGTCGTTATAAAGCAGTATGCCGCCAAAAGTGTTTTAACTCATGGTAAGATTAAATCTCAATCGTCGCACTAAACTACGAACCGCATGAAGTTTTTGAACAACTGCGTTGCTTCGGCGCGGGTAGCGTTGCGTTGCGGGTAGAATCGGTTATTACTGCCTGACAGTACGCCCGCTTCCGACAACTCACTTGACGCCGCTGTTGCCCATCGGGATATATTGCCTTGGTCTGTGAATACCGGCATTGCCCTGTGCGCGGGCATCTCAATGCCTTTATATGTGGCGTAGTTATGGAGCATGACCGCCATCTCTTCTCTTGTGATTGCTCTGTTTGGCGCAAAACGGCCTCCGCCCACTCCCTCTACAATACCGTTTGAGAATGCCCACTGCACTGCCTTGTAATAATAAGCGCCCTCGGGAACGTCAGCAAATGAGGAGTTAGGAATTAGGAATGAGGAATTATTATCGTTGTTTAATTGAGGGTTTTGCATTGTGGATTGTGAGTTGCTCTCCACGTTCCACAGAACTTGGACGAACATCGCTCTTGTCATACTGTCTTGCGGGCCGAAGCGGTTGTTGCCGTAGCCGTTGAACAGACCGTGGTGGTTGGCGAACGCTACTGCATCGTAGTACCATGAGCGGGGGGATACGTCGCGGAATGGGTTTTGCCATAGGGTCACGGGGTCGTAGCCTACGACGAAATGGCTTTGGTGGGCGATGGTAAAGGTTATCATACCTGTTTCGGGGTCGTATGTGCCGAGGAGATCCGTCAGGTTGCCGTTGTCGGCCATGTGCCATACTCTCACCGCTGCGGGGTTTTCGTTTTGCTTCAATGTGTACGGCAGGCTGACGGTCAGGGGCACGTCCACTTTCGTGTCGCCTGTGAATACTTCTATGCTGACGACCGTTTCATAGCCTTTGGTCTGTGCGGCTTGCATACCACGCAGGTTTTGTTTTGGTACGTTTTCGGCTTTTACGGTGAATGAACCTGCGTCTGCGGAGGCTATGATGCCTAGCGCGGCGAGGTTGAGGGTGATTTCGGCGTCGGGGAGTTTTAATGTCATTTCAATGCCGGCTTCCGCTAACGCTTTGGCTACTTCCGTGTTCAGCACCGCGCTTTTGGCGTTTGGTATTTCGGATAGGTCGAGCGTTATTGTGGGGGTTGTGCCGTCGTTTTGTTCTTCCGCATGGGCTATGGCGTTGGCTATGAGGGTTTCTTGAGACTCCCCGCCCAAGACTATGCTGACCTCGCCTGTGTTGGTGTTTATTGTTATGGGTATGTCAACGAAGCCGTCCTCCGAGCCGCCGTGTCCGGGTATGGTGTTGGGCGGTGCGGGCGGTTGGGGATTGATGGGCGTTACGGGTGTTCCGCCGCCGCTGCCCGCGCTTGGTGTTGCGGTCACGGTCGCTGTTGCTCCGTAGCCCATGCTGTTCTCGGCACGTACCGTAAAGTAGTAGGTTTCGCCGTTGGTCAGGTCTATGAACGTATAGCTCGTATTAAGCCCTACGTTTCTAAATATGCCGTCGCCCATTGACACAAAATAGCCGGCAATGGCGCTGCCGCCGTCGCTTGCGGGAGCGTTCCATGAGAGCGTGACCCTGCCGTCGCCTGGCGTTGCCCTGAAATTCAGCGGTGCGGACGATGCGATTGCGGGTATGCCCACGCTTGCTGTAATCGATCCCGTGTAAGAGCCCTTGCCGATAATCTCGACTTCAATCGTCTTGCCTAAGTCTGCCGTTGTAATCGTGTATGTTTCGGCGGTCGCGCCTTGTATCGGCGTGCCGTTTCTAAGCCACCTGATGTCATATTCCGCATCCGACGGCGTTAAGTACACCAATTCAACAGCAAGTTGATCGCCTACCGCCAAGCCTTCCGAAGCGTCTATGTTGACGGATCCGCTAAACCGAGTTTTGCCAATAGTGACAGCGCTGCTTGTGACGCTGCCCATGAAGTTGCCTGTGCCGCTCACGACAACGTAAATTTCCGCTTCGTTGGCAGCATCGGCAGCCGTCACGGTGTAGCTGTTGCCCGGTCCGAGCGAGGTTGTTCCGTTGAACCATTCATATGTGTGTGTTACGCCTGTTGGTTGTATGTATGTTATATTTGCAAACAGGCTGTCACCCACATTGATGGGATTGCCCAGCGGTGTGTTTGAAGCTATCGTCACGATTCCTTGTATCTCCACAGGCGTAATGTTTACCGTGATTCCCGTAGGCTGCACGAGCGTGTATTTTCCTGCATCCGCGCCTGTGAGCGTTACTGCTCCTATGGTGACGAGCTTGTCGTTTCCTATGTCCGAGCCGACCACCGTTCCCGTAATTGGCACTACAGGTATTACAGCATCACCACTGAACACTCCCTCTAGTGTGCCTCCTGTAATGGAAACAGTATTCGTGCCGTTATATGCCCTGTCCGCCGCTGTTATGCCTGTTATTGTCAAGGTGGCGGGATACACTTGCAGTCCTGCCGTGACCATTGCTCCTGCGGCGTAATTCTGCGTTTCCGCAGTTACAAGCCCGATGGAGAAAAGACCCGTTTTTGTGACGGTCAGGTTGCTGCCGCTGATAGACCCGTCCGCGCCATCGCTCGAGCCGACAAATGTGTATGTCCGTGCGCCGGCGTTCGGGTCTATGTCGAACAAGTCGTCAATCGTTGATAAGTCGATAACCGTTCCGCTGTATGTCAAGAGGTTATTACCGAAACCCCAATTGGTGACGGGGGCTTTATTAACCGTTATGGTATAGTTTTCTGAGGTCGCTGAGTTATAGTTGTCATCTGCTGCTTTGGTTGCCCTGACTACGATACTGCCTGCACCCGTTATCGTTAGCGTGTCGCCGCTTAGATTACCCGGTCCTGACACGACCGAGAACGTGACCGCGCCCGTGCCACTGCCGCTGCTGCCAGGCATTGTCGAAAGAGTGACCGTCCTGTATGGCATGGTGAATGTCACAGGAAAAACATCGTCTACCCTCAACGTTGCTTGCTCCGCTTTCGCAATGACAATGGCACGCTGTGCTGAGGGCGTATCATAGTAATTGCTATCGCCATTTTTTATCGCCGTGACTACGATGTTGCCCGCACCCGTTATGGTTAGCAGATTTCCACCGCTTATCGTACCCGGTCCTGACACTACAGTGAACTCAACCGCGCCGTCGCCGCTGCCCCCGCTCGACGTTAGCACAAACGGTGCATCGCCGAACACCTTGCCAGTCACGGCATCGACCGTCAGCGTGGCTTGGTTCGCTCTGCTGATGGTGAAATTCATGCTGCCTGTGCCACTGTGGGTAATGCTTTGCAGTATTGCGGTCACTTTGTACTCACCCACATTGGTAGGGCTAACTTCGCTTGGCCCGTAAACAGTGCCGTTTATGCCTTCGAATTGGTAGACAAACGTACCTACATCGCCCTCTGCCGCCGTCGCGCTGACGGCGTAGTTGTTCGTGCCGTCGTAAGTGAGCGGATTCCCGTTGTTCACGGTTACGGTTACTGCTGTAGTAATAAACGGCGTTGCCACGTTCACCCCGAATGCTGGTGTTATGTACGTTACCGGGATTCTGCCACCGGCAATTGTGCCTGTGATGGTGAGGGTTATGTCGCTAATCTCATATGACCCTGCAAAAATGATATTGTTGTTTACATAGTCAACCACATGCAGCACGAGGGGGTTTGAAACTGACACGGTCGTAATCGCAAAACCGGTCGGCAGAATTGCCGTGACTGTCCCTCCGTGTTTTTCTGACGGATTGTGCGGGTTGCCGCTGCCGCTGTTGATGAGGGTGGGCCTGCTGTTAAAGCTAAACAAGTTCGAACGTTCAGTAAAGCCGTAGCTTGATGGATTCTGTTTATCGAACATAGCGGTGTAGTTGCCTTTATAATAGCCGATGGCATTTGAGTTCATTTCCCGGCGTATGCTATTATCCGCTACCGTGCCTCCATCCACATAGATTACAGAAGAGCCGCCCGCTTCTACAATTGTTTGGGTTGTGCCGGTATTCTCTATTGTGCCTCCGTGGATAACTAAGGCTGCGTTTCCGTTTAATCTTATGGCAAGGCCTTCGCGATTGCTTTTTACAGTACCCCCATCTATCCGGGCATAGCCGTCTATCGTCATTGCGGAATAGCCATTGCCCACCACCAAACCATCAGTCATATGCAGCGTGAAGTCGGCACCGATCGCAAGAGCGGTGGAATTAAGTGAAGGAGTCGGGCTTCCCTCAAGGTTTTCAATATGAGCATTCGGGCTTATAGACAGCGCACCCTCACCGTTAAAGAGCAACATCGGCCCCTGTACGTTGCCTCTATAATAGGCATTCCAGACAAGGAGTTTATTTTCGGGTATTAAATACTCCACACCGGATGCCGCATCTATAAATTTGCCCGTAACGATTATATAGTCAATCTCGTCTTTCGCAAGCTCGGCTTCGATTGCGTTTTTGATTCCCGTTTCGGTATTGTCTTGCACACCCACGTCGTTGACGTATATGGTGGGAATCTCGACGAACCTGATGTATCTGTAAGGGCTAGACGACGTAAGCACGCCTGTATTATTGACGAAATACCCGTGTTGAGCAGGAGTGTCTGGCTGGGTTGAGTCTGTGCTTGTCCAATAGTCATATGTCCCGGTGACTCTGACGGTGACACCGCTGCCGCTTGCACTGCCTCTGCCGATTGCTTGAGCCAATGCGCTTTGGGCAACAGCCGTGACATTTCCACCGCTGATGATAACTTCGCCGGTTTGTGAGCCACTAACAAGGCCGGAGCCAATGCCCGCGCCACCTGAGCTACCGCCTATGGCTGTCACCGTGCCACCGCTGATGGTTATGTTGCCATTTAGGTTGCCGTAGCCACCGCCGCCGATTCCCGTGCCGATTCCCGCGCCGTTGCCACCGCCTGTGGCTGTCACCGTGCCGCCAATGATGGTTACATTGCCATTTAGGTTGCCGTAGCCACCGCCGCCGATTCCCGCGCCGCCGCTACCGCCTGTGGCTGTCACCGTGCCGCCGATGATGGTTACATTGCCGTTTAGGTCGTTGCCGGTGCCACCTCCGCCGCCGCCGATTCCCGCGCCGGCGCTACCGCCTTCGACCGTCAGGCTGCCGCTGCCGCTTATTTTCAAGGATGTATTCGTTTCGGACATTTGTATGCCTGCACTATTAGTTCCGCCTTTGAGGGTATTGTTTTCCAGAAGATTAAGCGTGACGTCCGCGCCGTAATTTATCATAAGCGGCGATTGCCCAGCAGCAAGTTCTTCTATGGTTATATTTTCAAATGTGATGGTGGCTGTTGCATTGCCCGAAACCACAAGCCGCCGCTGGCTGCCTGTATTGCTGCCCCTGACGGTGACATCCGCACCGTCCAGTATGGTATAGACGCTTTCGGATTGACTGTACACCCACCCGTCGCCGTTTGGCGGCTGGGGGTTGGTGTCGCTTAAATCAATGTACGCGCCGCCGCTGTCGGCAAATGCTGTTGTTGGCAACAGGCTGATTAACATTGCAACCGTTAATACCCACGCCGGGATTTTTAAGAGTAGTTTTTTTGTTTTCATGTTGGTTCCCTTCTAATGCAGATTCCAATTCACTATTCGGATTTCGATATTGTGCTGATAATTACATTCAACGCCTCGTCAAGTTTATCTACAGGTATTTGCTCGACAAAAACATAAGGGCGTTTTTTTATATCAACTGATCGGTTGTGGGCGCATAATATGACTCCTTGGGTTTTTGTTCTGTCGTCCAGCAGTACATTAAGAGCCGTCTTGCCTTGCCCTTTGGTTATAGGGCAGATGGAAATTATGTTTGTTTTGCTGATCATAAAATTGTTTGAAATAACTACAGCAGGCCTATATCCGGATTGCTCACTTCCAACAATCGGGTCAAAGCTGATGTTTATGATGCTTCCTTGCTTTACCATACTTCACCGCCTACAGGGGTTCCCCAGTCAATCTCTTCATCCTCGATATAGTCAGCGGGATACATTTCAAATAGCTCTTGTATTGTTTTTTTTGGTGCGTCTTCCTTTACTTTGGATATAATGATTCTATCGCCGTCGATTTTTAACTCAACAAGCGATTTATCTTCCAACATAACTAAATCGGCGAATTCACTAGGAAAACGAATTCCAAGCGAATTGCCCCATTTATTGACTCGCATCGTTCTCACCGTTGACATAAAAACACACCCTATCAAAGTATATTGTATATTGTATATTGTATATCCTGAGTATACTCTATCTAAAAGGATATGTCAACTCTAATTTATATCGGGAGTCATTGGCTTGAACGTGACAATGTTTGATGATAGAATAGGATTATTGCACGAATATAGAAGCATAGTAGAATGAATATGAAGCGTATATCTTTATGCTACATGAAAAAAGTAGATTAGCCCAAAATGAGCCAATCTACTCCGGCTCGACAGCTAACCACTTAACAGAGCCTTATGCAATCAGCAGTTGAGCTGATTGCGGACATTACATGATGGCGCGTACAATGCGTCGAAGAAAACTGAGGGATGCGCATAATGAGGCTGAAATGGTTTGGGACAGCTACGATACTGCTTGAACACGACGGAGCACAGTTGCTCTTTGACCCGTTCATATCGCTTAACGAAAACGCCTACAAGCCCGTTATGGGCGAGCTTTCAGATACAGAAAATATCTTGGTCACGCACGGCCATCTGGACCATATCGCGGACATACCGGCAATACTGAGCCACGGCTGCGGGAGAACCAAGGTCTACTGCACGGGTAGGCCCCGGGGGACGCTCCTGTCCAAAGGGGTTCCGGAAAAGAGCATTAAACTGATTGCCCCCGGGGATGTCCTCGCGCTCGGGCCGTTCGAGGTGGATGTCCTGAAAGGGAAGCACATTGTCATTGACAGGAAGCTGAAAATAAGGACGGTCATCAGTCCACGCATTTTGACCAACTGGAGCAAAGTCATGCATATAAGAAAAGAAAACAAAATATGCACCGAGGGCGGGGAAACGGTGGCATATTATGTCAAAACACAGGATAAGAAAGTGCTTCTGCTGGGCAGTTTGAACTTGGATGAAAACACGGTATACCCACAAGACGCGGATTTGCTCATACTGCCGCTCCAAGGCCGCTCTGATATTAACGTTTACGCGATGCAAATAATAGACCGCCTCCTGCCGAAAAGGGTGCTGCTCGATCATTTCGACGATTCTTTCCCGCCCATCTCTTCATCTGTAAGCACCGCCCAATTCATATCGCTCATGAGCAGCAGACATCCCGGCGTACCGGTAATATGCCCACAAGCAGGCGATGCATGGATAGCAGCGGAGTGATGCTAATTATCAAGAAAAACAAGTATTTTTGCGGTCGCTTAGTTACAATAAGGAATTCCTAATTCCTCGTCAAACGAAATACACAGTATGAGCCCGCAAAGCCTTTTGGTGTGCCTTGCGGGATTGCTGTTTCGGTTATTTTAACATGGGGACTTTTTGTCCTCCTTTGCGTTAATACTCCGCCGCAGTCAGCCACCTGTACAGCATGGAAGCGACTTCCGCTCTGCTTGCGGGGTCTTTCGGGTTTAGGTTCGAACCGGGAATGTCGCGGAATATGCCCTGCATTGTCAGCTTTGTTACCACGCCTTTCGCCCAATCACTGATTTTATCCCAATCGCGCCATTCGTAATCCATCAAGATGTCGAGCGGGAATTTGTTTTCCGCTTGCTGCGTTCTGTGAATGAGCGCCACAAGCTGTTCTTTTGTCACGGGGTCGTTTGGACCGAATTTCCCGTTGCCATAACCCATTACTATGCCGTTCGCCGCCGCCCATTTGATAGCGTCGGTGTACAATTCGCCTTCCGCTACGTCGTTAAAAGGATTTTCAAGTCCTGCAACATCGGGCTCTCCAGCGTGGCGGTGGAGAATCGTAACAATCATTCCCCTTGTCAATGTGGCGTTGGGGCTAAATACATCGTCTGTTGTACCTACCATCAAGCCATTTTCAAATACATATTTTACTGCGTCATAATACCATACATCTGCTGCAACGTCTTTGAACGGGATTGGCCCAGCCTCCGTTACCGTAAACAGTACCGTCCCCGCGCTTGCCACAAGCGGCATACCCGAGAGCAGTCCGAGCGCCATAACGAGGGAGAGCATTATTGAAATGAGTTTTTTTGGTTTTGATTTCATGATATTTCCGTTCCTTTCATCATTTAATTATATAATAAGGCTTTTTTCGCGAAAGATTTTCAATGCTGTCTATCAAAAAGCTTACAATTTGACGGACATCTAACTTATTCATTAAAACAACCTCAACCATACAGACGAATAATCGCAATTAAAGTTCCATGCAGTATATATTGTCTTTTGATAATTATAGGACTCTTTCAACGCATTGTCAATAAACTCGCACCGCTATGTTTACGTCAATTCTGTTTTGGTAATATTTATATGGATTTACTCGCAGAATCGTGGTATACTGCGATAAGGAATGCTCCCTGAGGCGAGTTATGTATCTGTAGTTTAGGAAGAAGTGTTTATGCTTGAAATTTGAGTGGGATACAAATAAAAATATAGCCAATAGGCTCAAGCACGGTGTTTCATTTGAGGAAGCTGAAACTGTGTTTGATGATAAGAACGCTGTATACCTGTATGACGAAAATCATTCAGAGAACGAGGAACGGTTTTACATCATCGGTGAAGACGTGAATTTTCGCGAGTTGTCGGTTTGTCATTGTTACCGTGGAGAAAATGAAGAAGTAATCAGAATCATATCCGCAAGAAAAGCAACGAAAGTTGAAATTGATTATTATTACAGGGGGGTTGAATTATGAACACTGGGTTTTCTGTAGATGAACTAAGAAAAGGAGTTAAAAACCCTTTCTATGAGAAACTGAATAAAGAGGTCATGGTTGCAATTAGGCATGAGGATTATGAAGTGTTCCTAGATGCCGCAAAGCAAAACGGAGAAAGAGTGATGCCGGAAGACATCATGAGACGTTGCTTAGCTGATTATGCAAAGATATTAAGAGAACATGTGTAATAATAAGCATAAATACCATATCACACAAACGCCGCCGTGAATCATACGGCGGCGTAACATTATGCTTATTAGGCGGTTCACATAGTCCACCAAATAATAATAATCAAAAACGTCGAGTAAAATGCAGTTCCTTTTGGTATACTGAGTATGCTTTGCAAAGCAAGATGAATGAAAGGGCGGGGATGATGGATCATTATCTTGTTATCTGGGCTATAGTTGCTTATGTCGAGAGCCGTATAGAGGCGGAAATAAAGTATGACGACATGGAAAAATCGCTAGGGTATTCCTTGCCTTATCTGCGGTCTATATTCGCGGGGATAACCGGGCAACCGCTGGCGCGGTACATAATGAGCCGCCGGATCGCCCGGTCGGCATTCGATGCCGTACACAGCGACGATACGCTCACGGATATCTCACAGCGGTATGGATTCGGCAACCCTGATACATTCACGCGAGCGTTTCGGCGCGTCACCGGGCTTACGCCGAAAGAGTTTCGTAAAAGAAAGCTGCCTGTAGGCCGGATAAAACTCTGTATAGGGGTTTTCGGGGTTTCGGCAGAATTACCGAGCAACGAAAAACAACAAAACATTAACGAAAGGATTAATAAACTGATGAATAACGAACATAAACATGTAACCGAGGGGAGTGTCGTATTATACGGCGTACCAAAGGCTCATTACGGGGCATTTGGCGGCTGCACCCCATATCCCATCTGCCTGAAGGCTGTCGCTAACTACATGGGGATCGACTTGGATTATGACGATGCCATTGTCTCATGCGGCGCGGCGTTCCGCCTTGTCTGGGATACAACATCATGGAACGGGGGCAACGTGGACGTCTTGCTGGCTTTTGAGGACCCAGTTACTGTATTCAGAAGCGGAATAGAATCCCTTGGGCGCGGATTTGCAATACTGGGCAGAGACGGTTCCGCAACGGCTGTCGAGCCTGAGAAATTTCAAATGGCAGAAGATACAAAACTAAAGGATGAGTTCATAGCGTTTATTAAGAAAAGCATCGACAACGGCATCCCGGTTATCGCGCTCGGCATCATAGGACCGCCGGAGGCCTGCGTCATAACCGGCTACCGCGACAACGGGCAAACGCTGCTCGGCTGGAACTGTTTCCAGGACAACCCGGAGTTTGCAACAAGCGTATCTATTGATGAAACGGGATATTTCGTGACATCATCTTGGTGGGAAAACAGAGACACCGTAGCTGTAATGTCTATCGGGGAAGAAACCGGAAGCCCGGATTCCCTAAAAGCAATCATCGAGCGCGCAATCCGGGCACTTGAAGGAAGACAGGCCGGGGACTACTCCAAGGGGTTAGCGGCTTATGATGCTTGGAAGAACGCCATTCTGGACGAGAGCCAGTTTTCGGAAAACATGGTCATACCGCTGCAAGCGGAGCGTATTATGTGCCACGGGGATGGCATGGATTGCATTATGGACGGGCGAAACAGCGCAAGCAGGTATTTCCGGAAAATCGCCGCTCAGAACCCCGGACAGCCACTACTGGGCGAAATCGCAGATCAGTTCTCAACAACTGCAGCGGCAGCAAAAAAAATGTATGATACATTAGGCGGCTGGGAGCGCGGCGAGGCTCAAATGAAGGCATTGATGAAACCGGAAACAAGGCAAAGGCTCGCGCAGCTCATCGACGAATGTAAAGCCGCTGATGAAAAAGCGCTGGCGCTGATGAAAGAGATAGTGAAGAATTAAGCGAACTTTATTAATATAAAGGTAGAATTATACGCGGTATTGTGTTATGATACTGCGTATATTTTTTTTGGAGGTTTTGACAATGAAAATTAAACTTTTTGATGGTTCGCACAAGAAAATCGAAAGCGCGGTTAATGAGTTCATAGCGCAGCAAGACATCGAGGTGATTGAAATTAAGCTAAAAGTTTCGGTCAACGGCACGGTAGTTATGGTTATTTATGAATGAGGAAATTATCTCTTGCATTAATTAAGGGCCTGTCGATAAATAATCTGACAGACCCTTAATTACATGAAATAAAATTGATAGCAGGACTTATGTGCAAGGCTTCTATTCCATTGCCGATTCCATGTGATGCAGAAAATCAACATAGTTAAGCTGCGCGATCAGGCTATGCCCGATTGAGTTGGGGTGAATGATGTCAAAGCTTACATTCATAAAATCCAACTGGTTAGACAGTATTGAATAAATGTCAGAAACTACATATCTGCCGCCGCTGCTTTCATTGTATATTGTCTCGTTCATGGACTGAATAAGCGTGTTTGCCCGATTGGACAAGTTTAGCGGCATACCAAACAACTGCGCCGGTATTGGGTTGTAAACGGTGTTTACGATTATCAGCGCATTAGGCGCATGGTCTTCAAGCCAACTGATTATTTCGGCGAAGTCATCCGAAAAGCCGCGGAGCTCTCGTTCCAATTCTGCTTCGAGTTCCGGGGGAAATGTGCCCAGCATCAGCGAAATTGCAGAGAGCAGTTCCAGTTCGGCAGCCCGGTCGAGAATATCCACAACAGCTTTCTCGAAACCGGATACCGCGTCAAGCACTTCTATTGTGTCTCCCAATACTGCCGATGCCCTCTGTATGATCCCGCTTAATCTGAATATATCGGAAAAACTCGGACTATCCGTGATTTCCATAATCTCGGAAGCTATATCCGAAACTTCAGTTATTGTATCTTGTGATTCTTCAACAAAACTAATAATATCGTGCAATAATGCTTCAGCTTCACAAACAAAGTCCATAGCCTCAGTAATAATCCTGTTCATTTCGTCCGCATCAGGAATATATTTTGAGAACGTCAATAGAAAATTATTACCGCCAATGTTAAGCGTGATTACGCTTGCATTCATAAAATTCAGTAAATCGCTTTCATCTGAACTGCTTAAAAGCGAAAGCAACGCCGAGGTAGTAAGACCATTAACAGCCATGTTTATGTACTCATTTGCATACTGCTCGTTTTCCAGTATTTCATAGAAGATATGTGTATGCATTTCATCAAGCGAACGCACTCCATAACCTGCCGGCACAGAATCTCCTAACGCAATGTATATAAGCGGGTCTGCCTCAGCTTCCGGTGTATCTGTTGGCACGCCCGGAATAGCGCCGCTCGCTGAATCTCCCGGCTCATCTGTTGATGCATCCGGGGGATCGTCCGTACATGCCGCAAGAACGGCTATAAGAAGAACCGAAAGAAGGCAGGCGATAATTTTTCTTGCTCTCACAAAATCACTTCCTACTGATTATTGAATGTTTGATATAAAGGCAAATTACTGCCTGTTTAACAAGTGTTTTCGCAAATTGTCCATAACGATTTCTATATCAAGCGGCTTGCCTAGATGGTCATCCATGCCCACAGACAGGCACGCTTCAACGTCATCTTTGAAAACATTAGCCGTCATGGCGACAATCGGCAGTTTATCGCGGCAGTGTCCCGGCAGTGCGCGGATAAGCCTTGTAGCCTCAAAGCCGTCCATCTTAGGCATTTGCAAGTCCATGAATACCAGATTGTACTTACCCGGGTTTGACGATACCATCGCAACTGCTTCTTCGCCGTTTTCGGCGCAGTCGATAACCAGCCCTGTTCCCTCAAGCAGCGCAATAAGAATTTCGCGGTTTATGAGTATATCCTCGGCGAGCAGGAGCCGCTTGCCTGTGAACTCTCCTGTGCTTACAAAGGAGCTCCCTTCTGAGGTTTCCACCTCCAAACACTCATTAAGACAATCAATGATCATTGATGACAGCAGAGGTTTAAGCAAATATTTGTCAACCCCGGCATTGTATGCTTCATCTTTGATCTGCTGCCAGTCCATTGCAGTTATCATGATTACCACGCACGGTCTTCCGTCGGTGCGTGATTTGATGATCCGCGTTAGTTCAATGCCGTCCATTTCCGGCATAATCCAGTCTATAAAGTAAACATCATACGGGCCTTGTTCTTCAATAATCTTACATGCTTCAAGACCATCGGCCGCAAGGTCGCATTTAATCTTCAACGGACTGAAAATATCACGGAACTGGTTGCGTATTTCAATTGCATCATCTACGGCTAAAATCCTTATGTTCTCCCAGTTTACCTCGGGAGAGAGCAACAGGCGGGAACCCTTGCTGCCGCTCTGCAGATTCACATCGAAAATAAACCTCGCGCCTTTGCCGATGTCCGATTCGACGCTGATGCTGCCGCCCATAAGCTCAACAATGCTTTGCGAAATAACAAGACCCAGCCCTGTGCCGCCAAACTCGCGGCTTGTCCCGCTGTCTGCCTGTACAAACGCCCGGAATAAACGCTTCTGCTGTTCAGGTGAGATTCCGATGCCATTGTCCGCAATCTCAATACATAGCCGGCAATCGGTTTCCGTTTCATCTATCATGGTAATTCCAAGATGAATATCACCCTTCATCGGCGTGAACTTAACGGCATTCGACAACAGGTTTGCGATTACCTGCGCCAGGCGTTTATCATCGCCTATAACGAAGCGCGGTATTCTGCTATCGACGTTAACGGTTAGGTTTTGCTGTTTTTCATCCATGCGGAATTTTATGACATTGAGCACTTGCAGCAGCATTTTCTCAAACACAAACTCAACGGAGGCAAGCTCTAATCTGTTAGCCTCGATTTTTGCTATATCGAGGACATCGTTAATAATGCCGAGCAAGTGAGAAGACGCATCCTCAACCTTGCTTAAAGCATAGTTTTTCTGTTCTATATCGTATGATTTTCTGCCCACTGCCGTCATTCCGATAATTGCATTGAGCGGTGTGCGGATTTCGTGGCTCATATTGGATAAAAATTCGCTTTTTGCTTTGCTTGCTTCCTCGGCTTTGTTCTTAGCGTCTGTAATGTCGGTGATATCGTTCCAGTTTATTACCACGCCGTTTATATTTTTATCAAGCATCGGTGTATTCGTGATGCGGTAAGTCCTGTGTTCTCCGCTCCCGTCAATATCAGCTATGATATCGTGGCGCGAGGTCTCATCCTGACCTACTGCAATAGCAAGCATATTAGCCAGTTGCGTAAACAAAACAGTATCCGCAAACTGGCAGTAGATATCGAGGATACTCTTGTTCTCTATGGTTTCAAAGTGTTTTGCGCCGATTTTGTATAAGAAAGAATCAGAGCAGTACGCAACATTCAGATGGTTATCTGCCAGTATCAGATAATCAACGCTGTTCTTCATTAGGTGCATCAGGAATATCTGGTGTTTTTCGTTTTCCTGCGTGAGTCTGCGGAACATATTCGTCTTTACGCTGAAATTGCTCTCAAGGGCGGTAATCGTGCGGTCACGCTGAACCAACTCACGATTTGCCGAACGGAGTTCTAACGTGAGTTTGCGTATTTCCTCTTTCAAAGAATCTACTTCAGACGTGTATTCCGCAAAATCTGCAGGGCTTTCCATTTTTTATGACCTGTCCTTTCCGAACGTAAATGACATCAACGACCATGAAAGGTCATAAAAATGTCGCAACAGCGGCGGTTTCGCGAAGCGGGAGCCGCTTGCGTCCATTTAATATATAATAAGTTTGAAGACTTTCAAACTTATTACTAATCCGTTCCTTTCGATTGCATCTTCACCCTAACTGAAAGAACATGCAATTAATGTATAATTATGCAATGTGTTGACCAATCTGCCGGTGCTGTCATACGCGGGGAAAATCTCTCCGCCTGAATATGCTACAGAATACTTCAGCGGCTTGTTATGCGCTGCCTGATATTTTTTTGCGCCTTCTGATATAATCTGTGCTTCGGCAAAGAATTTAGCGCCCAATGACCATGCCCGCGCTGCGCAGCTGTAGGCTATGATGTCATTTTTATTCGCATCTATTAATACGTCAATCAGTTTTGCCGCGCTCGCAAGCGTCTTATCGCCGTCAACAAAAGCGAATTTGATTTTTGTGCCTATGTCCATCGTGCCTGTAGAAACGATGAATTCCGTTCCTTCGACTATTTCGAGAAACGCACGGACTACCTTGACTTCATTGGGATATGTCAATACCGCCGGCACTGCCCATACTGCCGAACCGGCTACCAGATTGTCCGAGGTTATTATTCCCTCGTTTTTTAGGTGCCGCAGTGCCGTCACATTGTTAATTTTCTTCAGCATATATCCATCCGATTCGGTGATCTCAGCCACGCCGCCGTAGCTTTCATCAAAGGCAAATGCGGCTGTTATATGAAAAGTCGGATTTATGTTGCCATAAAAGGCAATAAACGCGAATGACGAGGAAATCTTGCCGTTGCCTATAACATAATTTGCCCCATGGTTGTCCTCTGTATTAAACGAAATAGTCCCGAACACCGGGAACGGCTGAGGCAGCGCATTTACGACCGAAACTAATTCATCACCGCCATAATGAGGCAGCGGCGGCATAAAAGGCATTACCATTTTGGGGGGTTCGTCAGAACACAGTTCGTTGCATAGCTGAGCAACTTCGGCTGAGAGCTGCTCCCGGGTTTTCACATCGACCCCGTCTATTGTGCGGACGGAAAACTCTGCTTCGTCGCTTGTAATCATAGTTACGGTCATAGCAATGTCCCCGAACTGAGCATCGGTGGCGGAGTATGACGAGACGCACCCTGCCAGCTCGAAGGGCAGCGCGTCTATTATAGCCCGGCAAACCCCGGTTTCGTAAAACTCATGATAAAAATGGATGACTCCGATAGTATTTTTCAGGGCTGTTGATGTGGGGTTAAGCTGCTCACAAATCTCACGCACAGCTGCGGCGGCATCGTCAATCTGCTTGGTAAATGCAGTATAGAATTTAATCATACTAAAGCCCATGCTCTACGCGAAATAAAGCAAACACGAAAGCAGCATGGGTGACACCTCCTCGTTAATTAGTAAATGGCAATCACGTTGTCGGATAAATTAAATACAGAAGCTATGGGAATCCGTTAATCGGAAACCGTCACATATACTAAGGTCTGGTTCAAAAGCTGATACGCAATTTCTCCAAAAGTGATCGGGCCGTAATACTTGTCGATTTTCTTGCCTTCCAGTTCGCCGTATAGGAAATTTAGGATGCAGTTACAGGAAAACACAGAATTTTCGTCATCCAGAATTGAGATGCGGTTACGGAACGCTGCTTCATAATCGGTTATTTCCTTCGCCATCCTATACTCGATGTTGTCAAATACAGGCGCATAGAAACTAACAACCCCGTTATCAATGGACTTAAATGAAATGTTGACCCCATTTCCAGAGTAGTTGCCAACAAGCGGGAGCATGATGTTTATGCCGTTTTGCTCAATGTAATCGGCAAGAACCGTTTCTTTGCCGTCTACCAGGCAATGTGTCGCTGTAAAGCCTTCCTGAGTAAAGCGTATTACAGGCGAGTCCTCGTCTTGCGAGAAAATGTTGATTATGTTCAGCTTAACGGTTTTGTTATCGGGCACAGCCAGATGCAATGCAACGGCTTTATCTGCATATACCTCAGATGTAAGACCGTTGACCGCGACCGCTGTCTGACCCGGGACATTGAGGTTAACTCCGGCTATCCAGCCTACGATATTGCGCATAAAGATATTCTCGTAATTTGCGGCGTTTTCGGCGTATTCGATGTGTACCTTGCTGTCAGCGGGAATCACCAGAATCGAAAAACCGTGTTCATAAGCATCATTTGCCACGCTTTCGATTTCTTCTGCATCGTATGATTTTATTGAGAAGCTATCATATGTAAACTCTGTTACAAACAGCTTCTCATTGGATACCAAACCGCCGCTGTCTGTTAAGAAATACTCCGTAGAACCTCCAACCCAGTTCCCTTTCGGGAGTTTGCGGAGCATGGCTTCAGAACCTGCGATATGCAGCAGCTTGCCTTTGTTGATTTTGGCGAGAACCTCGTCGAATGTGAGGAAGTGGCTTATCCCGCCTGCCTGTAATGATTTAGAGATATTCTCGAAGTCGGCGCCCATGATAGCCATGAACTTGTCTAAAAATGCGTTTATTTCATCAGCGCATTGTTGTAGCGACGAATTTGTGCCATCTTGAAGATACAGTTTCTTTAGCCGCGCAAGCAGCATGGAAAAACCTAATTGTTCAAAAATCTGATTGCCTCTGAGTAATTTTTCAGCTTCAATAGTCGATACTTTCATAACGATAGATTCCTTTCATATGCACTAATATATTATGGTTTCGGGTTAACGATATCCCGCCAACCCAGATCGCCGCGTTTTAGGCCGTGAATCAAAACCTCTGCTGTTGCAACATTGGAAGCGAATGGGATGTTGTATTGATCGCAAAGGCGCGTGATATCCTTTACGCTGCCTTTATATTCTTCAATTAAAGATGGATCGCAGAAAAATAAGACCATGTCAATTTCGTTATATGCGATACGCGAGCCTATCTGCTGGCTTCCGCCTTGATTACATGACATATATAATGTAATCGGAAGCCCCGTCGCTTCGGTGATTAGGCGGCCGGTGGTATTGGTCGCAAACAACGTATGCAATGCAAGTGTACCGCAGTATGCAATGCAAAACTGTACCATCAGTTCTTTTCTTCTGTTGTGCGCCATTAGTGCAATATTCAAAAGACTACTCCTATCTTAATACTAGCGGCCGAACGCGAGTATTACTACCTCATCCGAAGCGGGATGTCTTCGCCTGTTATGCGCCTTGCGGCATCCAGGTACTCATACGCGGCTTTCCGCTTTGTGAAATGAATGAGGGGGATATTGGAATGCAGGGCTTGAAAAATAGCCTTATCTTCGGGTACTACGCCAATAAGCCGCACTCCGATTGCGTTTATCACATCATCAATATTCATCTGCAGCCATTTGAAATTCTTTTTGCTAACGCGGTTTAGCAATAAGCGTAAGTCTTTAATGCCTAAGTTGTGCGCTACGCTTGCGGCTTGCTGGGCATCGCGTATAGAGGGGGTCTCGGCTGTCGCGACGATGATGGACATATCGGCGTAAGCATGAGCAAATTTAAACCCTCTGCCTACGCCTGACGGGGTGTCGATGATGCAGTAATCAAATTTCTGGCGGATTTCGTTAAACATGGGGCGAAGTGCTTCGATTTTAAGCTCATCGGCGCCTAAGGAAGCGGGTGCGGAAAGAAAGAACAGCTTGCTTATCTGCGTGTTCTCGCGGCATGCATCCATAAGAGCGATGCGCCCGCTGATTACGTCCATAAAATCGCTAATCGCGTAATCCGTCATGCACAACGAAAGGTCAAGGTTTTTCAGCCCGAAATCAAAATCTATACATAAAGTTCTAAACCCGAGCACAGCAAGACATGACGATAAAGCTGCGGTAGTAGTGGTTTTCCCCGTACCGCCCTTACCTGAGCCTATTGCAATCACCTTGCACATACGAACCCTCCTGTACTCTGCCGCGAAACGTCCGAAACGGACTCCCGTGAGGCACAATGCCGATACCATGACATTATACACATTAGAACAGATATTTACAAATGTTTTTTATGTAATTGCTGTATGATGTGCTTTAATTTCTCTTTTTAATCCTATATGTCAATACTGTGCCTTTGCCGATTTTTTGCTTATTTGTGTCGTATAAATCAGGGTACTCGCGGAATAGGTCGAATAGTTTGTCAAAGCCATATGCTTTGATGTCGAAATCCGGGCGGGCGCGTTTTATGTAGTTTCCCGCGGTAGCGGCGTTTACCCAGCCATCATCATCCTGATAAGTCTTGCTTGCTGTTTTCAGCAGTTTATGAATCTCAGAGATGTCGATTATTTCAGAGTGGCTTTTATACACTTGGAAGTCCTCTGCTGCCTCGCTATAACTTGCATCTGCTGCCGGCTTCTCCTTGCTGTCTGTAAGATGCTTGGTCAGTATAAAGCTGTCGCATGAGTTTCTGAACGCGGCAGGGGTTTTCTCCTCGCCTACACCGAAAATGTATGCCCCCGTTTCGCGTAGCCTGATTGCCAGCGGGGTATAGTCGGCATCGCTGCATACTATTACGAACGCATCGTATATCTTCGTATAGAGTAAATCCATCGCATCTATTATAAGGGCTATATCCGTTGCGTTTTTACCCTTTGTGTACGCAAACTGCTGCTCGGGCTTAATTGCGAGCTGCTTAATTTCGTCCTCCCAGTTTTTCAGCAAGGAGCTCTTCCAGTCGCCGAATGCCTTTTTTACGATTATTCTGCCGTATTTTGAGATTTCGTCAAGTATGGCCTTCAGCTTAGTCAGTTGCGCGTTATCGGCATCAATCAACACCGCTATTCCATTTAAATTCAGGTTGCTATCCATAATCAAGCTCCTCCTTTTGAGTTCTGTACAAATATAACATATTGCAACGATTAACTCAATGTAAATTTTCTTCAATCAATTGACAAAACACATAATGTATGGTTTATAATGTGTAGATCGGCAGGTGAATTATGATATGATAACATACAGCGAAAATGAAAAAACCTTCAGGCTTCAAGGCAGTGCTTCATCCTACTGGTTTAGAATTACCGCTTTCGGACATCTTGAGCATATCTATTTCGGTCCGAGGCTGGAGCCTCAGCCTATTGATGCCCTGCTACTCAAACGCACGGCAACGACAGGCTCGTCGGTTGTCTATGACAAATCGGACCCGTTATACGTCCTTGACAACATCCCGCTTGAATGGTCGGGGAACGGTTATGGGGATTACCGCTACTGCCCGGCGGAGATACGGATGCCGGACGGCGGCTTCTCGCACGATTTTACTTATACAGCCCATGAGATATACGACGGAACTGCTGCCATGGGTTCACTCCCCGGTGCAATAGACGAGACAAGCACAGCAAAAACCCTGCGGATAGACCTGTCAGACGGCACGCAAACCAAGCAAGGGGACGGTTCCTCTGCTTGGCCGTGCCAAGCAGAGGAACCGTCCCCTTGCTTGGTTTCGCTTTATTACACCATATTCTCCGAGTGTGATGTTATAACGCGAAGATGCGTGCTGCGAAACAACAGCGAAAAGCCTTTGGAAATCCGCCGCCTGCTGAGCATGATGCTCGATTTACCCGACAAAGACTATAAGATGCTCACGTTTGACGGCAACTGGATAAAGGAAGCACATCTGCACGAACGCCCGATAGCCTGTGGCATGTATGTCAATGCCTCAACGACAGGCAGCAGCTCTAACAGACACAACCCCGGGTTCATCATTGCGGAGAGCCGTGCAGACGAAGACAATGGGCGGGCATATGGGTTTAACCTTGTCTACAGCGGCAATCACTTCGGTTTTGCCGAGCGGGATTCTTACAGCAAAATACGCGTGGGCATTGGAATAAACCCCCATTGCTTTTCCCGGAAGCTGGAAAAAGGCGAATGCTTTGAAACGCCTGAGGCGGTTCTCAGCTTTTCGGATAAGGGATTTAACGGGCTATCGCATAACTTCCACGATTTTATCAACGAGCATATTGTGCGCGGTGACTGGAAGAACAAGGAGCGCCCTGTTCTGCTTAATAATTGGGAAGCGCATTTTTTTAAGTTCACCCGCCGCAAGCTGCTAAAGCTCGCCGGCGGGGCAGCGAAATTAGGTGTGGAGCTGTTCGTATTGGACGACGGCTGGTTCGGGGAACGCAACTCCGATACAGCTGGGCTCGGCGATTACAATGTGAACACGCGCAAACTCCCCGGGGGTATGCGCCGCTTTGCAAACAGCATAAGAAAGAAAGGAATGGAGTTCGGGCTGTGGTTTGAGCCTGAGATGGTCAATGAGGACAGTGACCTATTCCGCAGCAACCCCGAATATGCGGTGCGGATGCCCGGAAGAAAAAACACCCTCGGCCGCAACCAACTGGTTTTAGACCTATGCAATCCGGAGGTACGGGATTATATTGTCTCTAACGTGAGCCGGATTATTGACGATGCAGGCGTTACTTATGTTAAGTGGGATATGAACCGGCATATCAGCGATGCGTATTCGCCATGCATTAGCAATCAGGGCGAGTTTTACCATAGGTATATATTAGGACTTTACGATGTGTTGCGGCGCATTTTTTACGAGCGCCCGCATGTGCTGCTCGAGAGCTGCTCCAGCGGCGGTAACCGTTTTGACCTTGGTATGCTCTGCTTTTCGCCTCAGATATGGGCATCGGACAACACCGACCCTGTTGTCCGCCAGCGCATACAGGGCGGGCTGTCATACCTCTATCCGCTCTCGGCGATGGGCGCGCATGTCAGCGAGTCGCCGCACCAGCAAACCATACGCCAGACCTTGCTGTCAACACGCTTCAACACGGCATGTTTCGGTGTGCTGGGGTATGAACTGGATTTGAAATACCTGACGCGCCTTGAAAAGAAGGAAGTAGCCGGGCAGATAGCATTTTACAAAAAGCACCGCCGTTTATTCCAGTTCGGCCGCTTTTCAAGGATAAAAAGCGACAAGAACAACCAAACATTCTGGCAGTGCACGGAAAACCAAGCAAGGGGACGGTTCCCGTGCTTAACAGACAAGCAAACCAAGCAGGGGGACGGTTCTTCTGCTTTGCAGGAAACCGCTGCGATAATAGGTTTCTTCCAAGGCAGGGCAGAAACAGCGGATGGGCACAGCGTACTCCGTATTAATGGGCTTGATGCCGATAAGACTTATATGGTCAGAACCAAGCCGCAGAGAATATTCATAAAACGCTTCGGCGGCCTGCTAAAACACATACTTCCTGTTGAGCTTGACCCTAATGGGCTGATACTGCGCATTGCAAACAGCTACCATACGTTATGGGACTGCGCCGAGCAATATACAGGCGACGGGAATCTTCTGGCGCAGGGCATTTACTTGAACAACCAATTCATGGGAACGCATTATAACCCCGAAACGGAACTGCTGGGCGATTTTGGTTCGTATTTATTCACCGCAGAGGAGGTAAAAATAAATGATTAGAAACAGATGGGCATTCGGTGTAGGAACAATAGGACGCGACATGGTGTACTCTTTAATTAGCATGTTCTTGATGTTTTACATGACCGACATCATCGAAGTGCCTACCAACATCTTCGCAGTGATAACAGTTTTTGTGGTGGCAGCCAGGATTTTCGATGCCGTGAACGACCCATTCATGGGCCTTATCGTTGACAACACGAAAACAAAATACGGCAAGTTCAAGCCTTGGATAGCCTTCGGCGCGTTTTTGTCAGGAACTCTCACGCTCCTGATTTTCGCGGACCTCGGGCTGTCATGGACGGCTTATGCAGTCGTCTTCTGCATACTCTATCTGCTATGGGGCATAGCATTCACGACAAACGATATCGCTTACTGGTCGATGCTCCCGAGCCTCACATTTGACCAGAAGGAGCGCGAAAAGATAGGCTCGATTGCACGTATCTTTGCCAATGTGGGTTTATTCTTCGTAGTAGCCGCAATCGTGCCGCTGACAGAGGCGCTAGGGAACGTTTTCGGCACTCCGGCGCGGGGTTACTTCGTATTTGCGGTTATCGTCGTCGCCGTAATGTGGCTCGGCCAGCTCATCACATTGCTCGGAGTCAAGGAGCAGCAAGTGACGAAGGCGCAGAAAAGCACCCCTATCCGCGAGCTTCTGACGGTCATATTCAAAAACGACCAACTGCTGTTTACCGCCATATCCATGACGCTCTTCATGATCGGCTACATGACGACGACGACCTTCGGGCTGTATTTCTTCAAGTACGCATATGGCGACGAAGGCATGTATTCGATATTCGCCATCATACTCGGTGTGTCGCAGATAACAGCTCTGGCTGTGTTCCCGCTTTTCTCAAAGAAATGGAACCGCCGGACACTCTATACCCTAGCCGTTGTTCTGGTAGCGTTGGGATATGTCGTGTTCTTCTTCGCACCGACTAACACTATGCTGTTTATCGGGATAGCGGGCGTTCTGCTGTTCGTCGGGCAGGCGTTTATCCAACTGCTGATGCTTATGTTCCTTGCGGATTCGGTGGACTACGGCCATTTCAAACTCGGCAAGCGCAATGACAGCATCAGCTTCTCGCTGCAGCCGTTCATAAATAAGCTGTCCGGCGCGGTCGGCAACGGCATCGTCGGATTCATCATCATTGTATCAGGTATCATCGATGCTGAAACCGCCGATGAAGTTACAGAAGAAGGCCTGCTGATGATGAAGCTCGCGATGCTCGCCCTGCCGCTCGTCTGCATAGTTGTCAGCTTCATCATCAACCGCATGAAATACATAATCGACGAGAAAAAGCACGCGGAGATACTACAGGAGCTGAAAGCACGCGGAGAGCTGGCATCTTAGCGACTTGCATGTATGCTTTTACTCTATATTAACGCCGCTAAGATGCAATTGAGAATGGAGAATTAGGACGAGGATGAGAAGCGGGCTTAGGTGTGAGAACGGTTTTAGGAGGCGATATTGTCGTGAATAAATATACATTGAAATCAAAAGTAAGCGAGGTTTATGCAAATCCTATCGGGCGGGATATTGTTGATAAGCTTGTTTTGCAAACGGGTATAAGCGAAAAGCTGCTCAAAAACCCGCTCACAATGAACATGAAGCTCGAAACACTGAGCGCCCGTTTCGGGAAAAAGCAGGATGCCGGCTTTGCCGATGCTGTGCTTGCGCTGCTCAACAGCGAGCAAAATGAGTGCTATAAAGGTCCGCCCGATAAGGAGCGTAAATGGTGGAAGGAAAGCATATTCTACCAGATATATCCACGCAGCTTCTATGACACGGACGGTGACGGGATAGGCGACATCCCCGGGATAACCGCGAAGCTGGATTATCTGAAGGACTTGGGTGTGGATGCGCTGTGGCTGTGCCCGATCTACGATTCGCCGCAGGATGACAATGGCTATGATATCAGGGATTATCAGGCCATCGACCCTGTTTTCGGCACGATGGAGGAGTTCGACACGCTGCTCATGGAGGCGCATAAACGTGGTATGCGACTGATTATGGACTTAGTCGTAAACCACACCTCAGATGAGCATGAGTGGTTCAAGCAAGCAACCGCCGGCCCGGAATCAATGTACCGCGAATATTACCATTTTAAGAAAAGCGCAGAAGATAACCCGCCGAATAACTGGCTGTCGTTTTTCAGCGGTCCGGCGTGGAAAAAGATGGACGATAATGGCGACTGGGCGCTGTGCCTTTTCTCAAAAAAGCAGATGGACCTCAACTGGGACACCCCGGAAATGAGACAGGATATCTATAAAATAATACGTTGGTGGCTGGAAAAAGGCGTGGATGGTTTCAGGCTTGATGTAATAAACCTCATTTCCAAAACCCGCGGGCTTCCCGATGGCAATGAGTTTATCGGCGAACTGATGAGATTTCGAGGCATAGAGCATTATTTTTACGGTCCGCACCTTCATGAGTATCTGCATGAAATGCGCACAGAGGCATTTGAGCCGTTTGATGCGTTCACGGTTGGGGAAACCCCCGGCATAGGGCTTGAGTCCGGAAAACTCCTGACCGCTCCCGCCCGGCGCGAGCTTGATATGATATTTTCTTTTGACCATCTCGAAATGCCGGGTAAATCACGCTTTGATGAGTATACCTATGATGCGGCATTCCTAAAGGTTTATTATTCGCGCTGGATGGCTGATTACGCGGGCGAGTGCGCGATGTCGCTTTTCTATGACAATCACGACAATCCGCGTATGTTATCGAAAATAGACCCCGACGGAAAGTACCGCGATATGCTCGCTAAGCTGCTGGGGGTTCTGCAATTCACATTGCGCGGCACACCGTTTATATATCAGGGGCAGGAACTTGGCGCTGTTAATGTCCGGTTTGAAAGTATAGGCGAGATGAGGGATGTAGAGAGCATTAATCTATATAATGAACTAATTACGGGCATGTCCGAGGATGATGCGTTGGGAAAGGTTATCTCCTGTACCCGGGACCATGCGCGTATACCTGTACAGTGGGATGATACCGTAAATAGCGGGTTCACTGCGGGTAAGCCATGGATAAAGACAGTATCAGACGGTTACGACGCGCAAAGCCAGTCGATTGATGGCGGCTCTATATTAAGTTTTTACAAGAAGCTTGCGCAGTTACGCAAAAATAATGATGCTCTTATTTACGGTGACATAGATGTCCTAAAGACCGAGAGGCACGTTTTCGCGTATATACGCAAAAGCGGAAGTAAAAAATACTACATCGAATGCAATCTCAGCCCGGACAGCAAAAGCCGCCTGGCAAAAAGACCCGGCGGCAAGCTTGTGTTATCTAATTGTTCTAAGCACAGCAAAGCTATGCAGGGGTTTGAGGCAGGGATTTATGAGGTATAGGGCTTGGGTTTACTCCTGCTCCGGTTTCGTGTCTTCTTCCTCTACAGAGGATTGTTCCTGCGCAGCCTCCGGGTGCTCATCTTCGTCATGCGCCGGCACGGCGGTTTCTTCCCCTGCGGCGGTTGATTGCTCATCAGGATTTGCAGTGGCTTCCTCAGTTTCTTTCGTCGCAGCTTCTTCGTCTAAATGAAATACCCAGAACTTCTTTCCGGTTTGGATAATCCCCACATCCTTGCCGACTTCAAATCTGCTGAAATATCTCTTTTCATCACCGCCTGCTGCCTCCAGCTTTTTCTGCGGTGTTTTAATAGTCTTGGACAGGGTTTCGTTGTTGTCAACCCAGATTGTAGCTGCCAGCCAATGCCCCTTTTTCCTGCATTCGGCAGAGTATGTTTTATACTCGCCTGATTTTATGCATTTTATGCTGCTCATATATAGGGTGAAAAGCGGTATGCAGATTATGAAAAACGGTAAAAAGAAAGCCGGGGAGTATGCGGGACCATAATAAACCGAGGAACACGCTGCTAAGATAAACACGATACCGGAAACAATAGTTGTATTCTGCGAACGGCGCAGCCTTGTTAGGATTTCTGTTTCTTTCTCTTTGGATATTTGAATTTCTTTCATAAATGTTGTCTCCTTTTTTCTATTGCATGGGTATTATATCGTAATCCTATTAGGTATACAAGCAAAATATATCGCATTATTGCTAAAATTCTGCTTGACTTTTGCAGGCTTGACGAGGATGATAATCTCGAAATATACAACGAGGTCAAGCAAGAACCCATCCGCGTAATAAAAATAGGCTGCAACGAACCTTGCCCATGCGGAAGCGGTATGAAGTACAAAAAATGCTGCGGGAGATAGCGGTGATTTGCTCGATGTTACTCCCACTCGCTAAGGCATATGTAATTCTAAACGTATTTGTTATGGCGATTTAGCTTTTCATAGCTTCTCTTATTTGTATTATCCCTGTCGCATGAGGTCTCCGGGGTTTTTAGTATCAAAATAGTATCAGGGGAATTGGGTTTCGCGTCATGTTGATGCCATTTTTATCTTGTCATTCATCTTGTCATTTTTGGTAAGATAAATGACAAGATAGATGTTTATTATCTAAGCAGGTTATTTTCATCAAGGTAATTCAGAAATCCAGAAATCATATTCTTATCTCGCTCTATGATTTCCGACTCATTAAAATCAGCAAGAGTATCAGCAAATGCTATTAGCTCACAAATCTGAGTCCCTTCCTTTATTTGACTCCTGCTATTCGTGAAACCTTTATAGTACTTAGTCTTATCTTCAAATCTGTAATCGGACGCTCTAATGTTTATTCGCTTTTCCAATAGTGCTTTGTTTCCGAGCATCTCAAGGCTGCTAATATTCTGTAACGACTTTTCATTGACTTGCCTACTTTTTGCGAAGATATGCTCGATTTCATAAATTGTTTCCAATGATAACAATTTTTGCTTCTCATCTTGAAACGCCCACCAAGTTAACATAGACTTAGTTATTGGGCGTCCGTTTAGGAAACTGAAGTTGCTGAATTGACTTTCAACAGTAACAGCATCAAATTTGTACTTGGAGAACTCGACAGGTTCTCCTTTAATGATGTTGACCATTTCTGCATATACTGGTGTTCGAAGCGCGTTAACTCCTGGATTTGTAACAGCGTATGTCCAAATAAAAGCGGTAATTCTCTGTAAGAATAGATAGAAAGCATCTTCGTCGAGCAAGCCATTTACATCCTTATTGTGCATGAAATAAACAGAAACAAAAAACGTCCATATCCCATTTGGCGCATAGTTCAATACATAAAGCCTTCGAAGTATAATGTCAGAAAACCTATCTTCATTTTGATTCAACACATCATTCCAAAAATTAGCAAGCATTATCAGGTTTTCGAATGTGTGCTCATTTTTAAGCAAACGATAATTTTCTTTGTCATAAAATTTTCGCAGAGCCTCAGTTGTAGAGCTTGTTATACCCATTTTAGCACGTTCATAGTACATATAACGTGTAAAAATCTCATCCATGGGTGTCCCGGAAATGGGACGGAAAAGTTTTTCGCATAGCTCATCTAAACCCTTCCATTTCTCGATGAATGAATCCTTTTCTTGCTTCTTGGAATAAAATTTATATAACTCAGATTTAAAGATATCAGCATCCGAAAGTGGCTTGCCTCGGTCGTTCAGTGTGGAGAATATCCTTAACGCTGTATCTTGAGACTCAGCTTCAATAGGTAACAGTATGCAATTATTGATAATTCGATTTGGCAAATAATTGAAGTATCCGGGAAATGAACTCAAAAATTCATCTATCTTAGCTTGCATAAAACGATAGTTTACGGCATATTTGCTTTTTTGATCCTTTGACGCAGAGCCCGTTCTTAATATAACTAAAAATTCTTCCTTGTCATCATCCGTTGCGACCTCAGAATCTATTTTCAGTTCTGATTTAATAGGTTTCCCAAACTCATCGGTTTTCCATATGCACTGTTCGATAGTTTCGCGTACCTTTCGGCTATCTTCATCTTGCATATTACTATATTTTTCGTAGAATGCCCTGAGCATCAACATCAACGTTGTCAACCTTTGCTGGCCGTCAATGACTTCCATTTTTTTGTTGTCATTTGAAAAGTAAACAATGGGGCCCAAGAAGTACTCGTCATTACGATTAAATCTGCTGCTGTCATTGTCCGGGATAGCAAAATTAAAGATATCATCCCAAAGAGTCTGACATTCAACATCAGTCCATGCATATGGACGTTGATAATCAGGCACGAGAAAATCTGCTTTTTTATCTTCAAAGAGCTGCCTGATTGTTTTTTGGTCAACATTGAGTTTCGACATATACTAGTTCCTTCCTTATGCCACGAAGTATCTTGTCATTTTTGGCAAGATAAATCGAAAATTCGCATATAATAGTCAATCTACCATTCTCTATCTCTCCGAGCATTATAGCATTTATCTTGCCAGTTGACAAGATAAATGTTATAATCAAGCGAAATGAGAGCTGCGACTGAGCTTGCTCGGTTATGCTGAATAAGCGAAGACTTTAACGAAGCTATAATCAAGCGAAAATCGACATGGCAAGGTGGGTTGAGTATGCAAGAATCCAATCGAACAGAATATAAGCGCGAGTTAAGCGATGGTTTTGAACGTGCAGTCGTGTCTTTTTTAAACTATACCGGCGGTGGAGAGATTTTGATTGGCATAGATGACGACGGGGTGATTCGCGGCGTTACCGACGCCGATGCGGAGCAATTAAAAATCGTTGATCGAATCCGTAACAATATCCGACCGCAAACACTTGGATTGTTTGACGTTGTTTTGACCAAGCTCGAAGGTCAAGACATCATCCGTGTTATTGTGTCCTGCGGTCAGCAAAGACCTTATTATATCCGAAGAAAAGGTATGACCGAAGAAGGGTGTTTTATCCGTGTGGGTAGTTCTGCTCAGCCAATGACTGA